>ERZ888423.264-NODE-264-length-56181-cov-32.164915_pt1 | contig 56181 bp, 57 predicted proteins | sample MGYA00520523_ERZ888423 | MGnify/ENA primary metagenome ERZ888423 (study PRJEB32303, sample SAMEA104408611) | aquatic metagenome | biome: Brackish water; feature: Pelagic; material: water | place: Baltic Sea | collected 2014-06-08T10:24:00 | depth 30,27 m ... | reverse complement strand
GCAATGGATGCATCAAAGTTAACGCCAAGCTCACCGCGCACGTCATACGCCTTAAAGCACGTCAGGCCTGTCATAATCACTTTCCCATCCATTGTTAAAAGTAACGCGGAAATTTTTGGCTGAGTTCGGAAAAGCAAAACCAATAAAACTTAATTACACAGCCAGAAGCTAATTTGAAGGCACTAAAGAACACACATCTCTTTCGAAAATGCATATTTTTGCAAAAAAGAGACCTCAACATCTCGTATCAATTTTTCTTCATTTTCTTGGGGTCACATTGTGGAGATGCACAAAATTCAGAAAGTCACGCTCTCAGGGTAAAATAAAAACGAACCTAAACGGCGAAGTGACGTCACCGTAAAATTGATTTTTTGGGCCAAAAGCTTTAAATCCCTGATAACACCAGTAACAGCAGCAGGTTTATGTTTGGATAAACTAATCGTCCATCAGGTCTGGCTAAAAAACCGTTGCCACAAAAATCCAGCGCGAAAGCCCTCAAGGTTCCTAATTATCATATACCCTGTAAATAAGTGACTTATATTGGGAGCCGCAACACCATCCTAAATCTGATGGGCTGAATAAGTTCATCCGTTAAAACCCAACGACCTAAAAGATTAGCCCGCCAGCCCCGCTTGAAACCAAGCGACAATGTCGCGCCGCTCATCTTCTTCCATGTAAGATAGGTTCGCGGGCGGCATTGCGTGGCTTAAGCCAGCCTGCAGATAAATGCGTCTAGCCTCTTTTGCAATTTGCGCGGGCGTTTCAAGCACCACACCTTTTGGCGGCCAATGCACCCCCTCATAGCTGGGTTCGGCCGCATGACACATTGAGCAACGCCCCGCCACGATATCGCTGACCCCCTCAAACCCTTCGGCTTGGGCGAAACGCAGCGCTTGTCCTTGCAATGCCGCCTCGGCATTGCGGGCCTGCATAGGGGCGGTTGAAAGCCATGCAATGATAAGAAATAAAATCACCGTCGCCGCCCAAGTCCAATGCGGCGCCCCTTTGCGGGCATGCTGGGTGTTGAACCAATGGCGAATGGTCACGCCCATCAAAAACACCAATGAGGCGATGATCCAATTATACTGGGTCGCAAAGACCAATGGATAATGGTTCGACATCATTAAAAACAAGACCGGCAAGGTCAAGTAATTATTATGGGTCGATCTTTGTTTGGCGATTTTGCCATATTTGGCATCAGGTTTGCGGCCCGCCTTTAGGTCGGCCACCACGATGCGTTGATTGGGCATGATAATCATAAAGACGTTGGCCGACATGATGGTTGCGGTAAAGGCCCCCAAATGCAGCAGGGCTGCGCGCCCAGAAAAGACCTGGCAATAAGCCCACGCCATGCCAACCAAAATAATATAAAGCCCCACCATCAAGCGGCGATTGTCATCGCCAAAGCGGCTTTTGCAAATCAGATCATAAAGCACCCAACCAATCACCAACGAACCTATTGAGATCGAAACAGCTTGCCATGTTTCCAGTGTCAGCACTTCGGGGTCAATCAGGTAAAATTCAGCCCCCACATAATAGACCAAAACCAACATCGCAAAACCCGACAGCCAAGTGGCGTAGCTTTCCCATTTAAACCAGGTCAAATGCTCAGGCATCATGTCAGGGGCTACCAGATATTTTTGGACGTGATAAAAACCACCCCCATGCACTTGCCATTCCTCGCCATGTGCAAGCGGGGGCAGGCTTGGAGTTTGACGCAGACCCAAATCCAGAGCAATGAAGTAAAAGGACGAGCCAATCCATGCAATCGCAGTGATCACATGGGTCCAACGGGTGGCAATTTCGATCCATTCCCACAAAACGACCCAATCATACATCTTTCCCCCTAGTCCGCGATCATTCAGCGCGTGCAATAATTGCATTTTAAGATCTTAGTATACCACGAAGCTTCATTCTGTTAATCAATCAAATAAGAGATCACTTTCAAAAGTTTACGAAAAATAAAACCATGTCTTATGTCAGCACGTTAAAAATGTTCATACGAATTTACGAGCTGGGCAATATGTCGGCGGCGGCTCGCGACCAACGGATCTCTCCAGCTGTGGCATCTGCGCGTTTAGCTGAATTAGAGCGTCACCTAGGCGCGCGCCTTTTTAATCGCACGACACGTCGCCTGAAGCCAACAGAACACGGACATGTTTTTTATGAGGGTGCCGGAAAAATTGTGCTCGCAATTGAGGAGGCTGAGGCTGCGCTCGTTGTGGATACGAATAGCCCACGGGGCACAATTTTCATTGGCGCACCTCTGGGCATTGGACGACGTTTCATAGCGCCACATATTCCAGAATTCAAAAAAAACCACCCAAAACTTGATCTGCGCCTGCGCCTCTCAGATCGGGTCATTGACCTGATGGCTGAAGGTTTGGATTTAACCTTTCACCTGGGGCACTTAGCAGACAGTACCTTAAGAATGCGCCATGTCGCCGATTGCAAGCGTGTTTTATGCGCGGCACCTGCGTATATTGCTAAGCGCGGCATGCCAAAAGATGGCGACGCACTTTTGAAAAAAAAGCACGACTGTCTAAACCTGCGGTTTCCCGGTGCAAAAGAGTTTCAATGGACCCTTCAGACCCCAACAGGCATAAATAGGTACGAAATTTCTGGACCCTTCGAAACAGATGATGGCGACGTTCTGACTGATTGGGCTTTGGCGGGGCATGGGATCGTGAACAAGCCTATTTTTGAAGTGGCTGAGCATTTACGAAGTGGTGCGCTCGTGCCAGTTGCCCGTGCCACGCCGCCAGTTTCTGTTCCTTTAAGTTGCTTAAGTCATCAACGTGGATTTGATGAGCCCAAAATCAAAATGTTTGTTGATTTTATTATAGGGCGATGCCGCGAAGACATGGCAACACAACTTAAAGATCTTGACCCAGCCACTCTTTAACTGCCCCGGTAGGTAGAATAGGCAAAAGGTGAAAGCAGCAAGGGCACGTGATAATGTTGATCCGCATTTGTGATATTAAAGCGAAGAACTACCGTCTCTAAAAAAGACAAGCCCGCGCCGAGTTGTTGTGTAGCCCGCAGGTAATCGCCAGCCTCAAATTCCAACTCATAGCCCCCAACGACTAGATCAGAACCCGAAGCCATGGGAGCATCTGTGCGACCGTCATCATTGGTGGTAGTTTGTAATACCAGATGACGTTGACCATCCAGCAATTTGAACAGTCGAACGGTTACATTTGCTGCCGGCTTACCGCGCGCCGTATCCAAAATATGTGTAGTTAGACGACCATTACCCATTTTAGCTCCAATTTTCTTTTATTTTAACCAAATTTAATGAGAATAAATTTTCTTTTTCTTGTAAACACTTTCTAGTATTATTTGAAAGTAATTCAAGAAAACTAGCTTAAGATCACTCGTGTTTAGGGAGTTTGAGATGCAGCGGTATCCACGTGATTTTAATGGCTACGGGGCAAATCCACCAGATGCAAAATGGCCCAATGGGGCAAAAATCGCCATTTCACTCGTGCTGAATTACGAAGAGGGTGGCGAGAATAATATTTTGCACGGCGACGCCGGGTCCGAGGCATTTTTATCTGACATCGCGGGGGCGACCTCTTGGATGGGGCAGCGCCACTGGAATATGGAATCCCTTTATGACTATGGCGCGCGTGCTGGTTTTTGGCGTTTGCATCGGCTTTTCACCCAAAAAGAAATTCCTATAACGGTCTACGGTGTGGCCACAGCACTGGCACGCAATCCCGAGCAAGTGGCCGCCATGAAGGAAGCCAACTGGGAAATTGCGTCCCATGGGCTGAAATGGATTGACCACCGCGATATGGACACCGCCACCGAAAGCGCACAGATAGCCAAAGCCTTAGCCTTGCATGCAGAAGTGGTTGGCGCCCCCGCTTTGGGCTGGTACACGGGGCGTTGTTCGGAAAATACGGTGCGTCTGACAGCACAAACAGGCCAATTGGCTTGGATTTCTGATACATATGACGATGATTTGCCCTATTGGCGCGAAGTGGGCGCGCGGGATCAATTGGTTATCCCTTACACGCTCGAGGCCAATGACATGCGCTTTGCCACCGCACCCGGCTATATCGAGGGCGAACAGTTCTTCCAATATCTTAAAGATAGTTTCGACGTGCTTTACGCCGAAGGCCAAGCGGGGGCTGCTAAGATGTTTTCAATAGGGCTCCATTGCCGCCTGATCGGGCGCCCCGGTAAAATCGCAGGCTTGATGCGTTTTCTAGACTATGCCCAGTCTCACAGCGATGTTTGGTTTGCCAAACGGATCGAGATTGCACGCCACTGGGCCGCCACCCATCCCCACCACCGCTATGAGCGTCCTCACCAAATGAGCCGCGAGCGTTTTGTGGCCCGTTTTGGTGGTATTTTTGAGCATTCACCTTGGATTGCCGAGCAGGCGCATGACCTTGAACTTGGCCCAGCACATGACAGTGCTACAGGTCTTCAAAATGCTTTGGCGCGCGCCTTTCGTACGGCCAGCCATGCCGAGCGCATGGGCGTCTTGACCGCTCATCCTGATTTGGCAGGCAAGCTGGCCAAAGCCAAACAATTGACTGAACATTCCACCGCCGAACAAGCCAGCGCCGCCCTTGACGCCCTAACCGATACCGAGCGCGCGCGTTTTAGCGATCTGAACCAAACCTATGTGGCCAAACATGGGTTTCCTTTTATCATTGCGGTGCGCGATCATACCAAAGCCTCGATCCTTCAGGCCTTTGAAACGCGTATCCATAACGCATCGGACATTGAATTTGCCACGGCCTGCGGGCAGGTGGAACGTATCGCGCTCTTGCGCCTTAAGGAATTATTACCGTGAGCGACCAAACCTATTTTGCACCCCTTGGTGGGCTGCCCCCGCAAACCCAACTTATGACGGGCCGCGCCGTCTTTACGGACGCCTATGCCTTTATCCCACGTGGCGTTTTTTCGGACATTGTCACAAGCCTATTACCACATTGGGCACATACAAAGCTTTGGCTCATTGCGCGCCCCATGACAGGCTTTAGCGAAACTTTTAGCCAATATGTTATGGAAGTGGCCCCAAGCGGCGGCTCAAGCCGTCCAGAGATGCAAGCGGGCGTACAATCGGTATTGTTTGTCACCCAAGGCGAAATGCGTCTGACGCTTGGGGGTCAAACGCATATTTTGCAAGCGGGCGGCTATGCCTATATTCCCGCAGGTTCGGATTGGGCGGTGCATAATCGTGCGGCCGGGCCTTTGCGCTTTCACTGGATCCGCAAACTATACGAGCCCGTCGAAGGTATAGCACCCCCGCAGGCTTTGATCACCTCGGATCAGGCGGTTACACCGACCCCGATGCCCGACACGAATGGCGCATGGGCCACCAGCCGCTTTATTGATCCGACCGACCTTGCGCATGATATGCATGTTAATGTCGTGACCTTTCAGCCCGGCGGCACCATTCCCTTTGAGGAAACCCATGTCATGGAACATGGGCTTTATGTGCTTGAGGGCAAAGCCGTCTATAAGCTTAACAAAGATTGGGTCGAGGTCGAGGCAGGCGATTTCATGTGGCTGCGCGCCTATTGCCCACAGGCGTGCTATGCGGCAGGCCCCGGCCCTTTTCGGTATTTACTTTACAAAGATGTTAATCGTCATGCAAAATTGGGTTCATTAGGTGGCTTTGGGCAGGCCAGTGTGGGGAAGTGAATGATTGAAGTGTACACGCAACCGCTTTCGCAAGAGCTATTCGCCCCGTTTGGTGATGTGATCGAGGTATCAGGCACCCCTGACAAAATGATCAATAAGGCGATGTGCGGACGCTTTCATGACCGCGCGCATCTGCAAACCGACCCTGAGGGACGGCTTGGCCTTTCGCTTTTTCAGTCACAATCCTTTGCCCTGCCCCTTATGCTTGAGATGGTCGAGCGTCACCCTCTAGGATCACAAGCTTTTATTCCGATGCATCAAAATCCCTTCTTGGTGATCGTAGCCCCCGATCAGGCGGGCCAACCAGGCACGCCTTTGGCCTTTGTAACAAACGGGGCGCAGGCGGTGAATATTGGTAGGGACATCTGGCATGGTGTGTTAACTCCCTTGGCAGATCCGGGCCTATTTACGGTAATTGACCGCATTGGATCTGGAAATAACCTAGAAGAATTTTGGTATAAAACCCCCTTTAGGATCATACCAAACTAGCCCGAATGGGTAATTAAGACCGGAACAGGTCATCACAACGGAAGGAATGAAAATGGTTGATACATCTTTCGGCACGGCCGAACAGCTTAAAGATCCAGATTATATGCCGCCCCTATCAAAGGCTGTGCCTTTGGGGATTCAGCATGTTTTGGCTATGTTTGTGTCCAACGTCACACCCGCGATTATCGTTGCTGGCGCGGCGGGCATCGGATTTGGCTCGGATCAGGGGGCCTTGGGCTTTCCTGACATGACCTATATGATCCAAATGTCGATCTTGTTTGCGGGCATTGCAACTTTGCTACAAACTATCGGAATGGGCCCTGTCGGCGCGCGCTTGCCGATTGTGCAAGGCACTTCATTTGCCTTTGTGCCCGTGATGATCCCTGCTGTTGCAGGTTTGGGCACGGCGGGTCTTGCAGGCCTGATGACGGGCGTGTTTTTAGGTGGGATTTTCCACTTTTGCCTTGGCTTTTTCGTCGGGCGTATTCGCTACGCTTTGCCACCATTGGTCACGGGCTTGATCGTTCTTATGATCGGGTTAGCTTTGGTTAAAGTGGGTATCCAATATGCCGCAGGCGGCGTGCCTTTGATGGGCAAGCCCGAATTTGGCTCATTAGCCATGTGGACACCTGCTTTGGTCGTGGTTGTTGTGACCTTGGCCGTTAAGTTCTTTATGCGCGGCTTTATGGCTGTGGCGGCCGTTTTGGTAGGCATTATAGCAGGCTATTTGGTTGCCTATTTGATGGGCCAAGTTAACTTTGGCGGCGTAGGCCGTGCAGCGGTCTTTTCGGTGCCACTGCCCTTTAAATGGGGTTTTGAGTTCAACGGCGCAATCGTTTTGGGCATGTGTTTCATGGCTATTGTTTCAGCGATTGAAACCGTAGGCGACACATCCGGCATCACACGGGGTGGTGCAGGGCGCGAAGCGACCGACAAAGAAATCTCTGGCGCGACCTTTGCCGATGGTTTGGGCACGTCGGTTGCGGGTATTTTTGGTGGCTTGCCAAACACATCCTTTAGCCAAAACGTAGGCCTCGTTGCGATGACCGGCGTTATGAGCCGTCATGTCGTTACCATCGGAGCGATCTTCTTGATCGTTTGCGGCTTTATTCCCAAAGTAGGCGCTTTGATCAACACAGTGCCAATCAACGTTTTGGGTGGCGGTGTGATCGTGATGTTCGGCATGGTTTGTGCTTCGGGTGTCAGCATGTTGTCTGCCGTCAACTGGAACCGCCGCAACATGGTAATCTTCGCCACGGCGCTATCGGTCAGCTTTGGCCTGCAGCTTGAGCCGTCGGCCCTGCAACATGTTGGTAAAACAATGCAGATCTTGTTGACCTCGGGCCTATTGCCTGCGGCCTTTATCTCGATCGTGCTGAATTTGGTTTTGCCAGAAAATTTGGGAGACTAATCAAACCTTGGCAAAGGCCCCTTCGGGGGCCTTTGATCAGTCGCGCAACAAGCGTGCGACATCCAACATACGGTTGGAAAATCCCCACTCATTATCATACCAACCAAAGGCCCGCAGCATTCCTCCTGCGGTTTTACGCGTTTCGGGTAGAGCCATCACAATGCTTTCAGGCCGCGCCCGCAAGTCAGATGAGACAAGTGCGCGGTCTGTGGAACCGATCACCGTCTTTTGCCCCGCAAAAAGCGCGTTTACAGCCGCAACGTCACAGTCTTTTTCTAGCATCACCGTCAGATCCACAGCAGAGACGCTGGCCACAGGCACCCGAACGGCGGCTCCCTCGATCTTGCCAGCCAAATGTGGCAAAACCACATCTAGCAAACGCTGTGCACTGGTGGTCGTGGGCACCATCGACAAGGCCGCCGCACGCGAACGCGCATAATCCACCGAGGGGGCATCTGTGGTGGGTTGACTGCCAGTATAACAATGAATCGTGGTCATCCACCCCGTTTTGATACCAAACTCCTGATCCAAAAGCCGTACCAAAGGGGCCAGAGCATTGGTCGTGCAAGAGGCGTTCGACAGAATTTTTGCCCCCGTCCTAAGGGCCGCGTCAAGACCCGCCTCATTAGCGCCAAGCACAACCGTATACTGCGCCGCAGCCGATGGCCCCGAAACTAAGACACGCCGAGCCCCCCCTTTAATGCCCCGCATCGCCACCGCACGCGTATCAGCGCGCCCCGTGCATTCCATCACCAGATCAACGCCCGATAAATCTAAGGCGCTGAGATCGGGTGCTTGGGTCAGTGGGATGGCCGTGCCATTCACGACCAGGGCCCCCTCATGCAGGGCGACGCTGCCGCCCCATGGGCCAAACACGCTGTCGAACTCAAACAAGTAGGCGCACATTTCGGCAGCGGCGATATCATTGATTCCAACGATTTGAACGTCCGCCCAGTGGCGGGGCACGCGACCTGCAATGTCAAGCGCCCAAGCCCGCAACACCGAGCGCCCGATGCGACCAAAACCATTAATAAAAACGCGCATATTAAACATCCTATTTGATGCGCTTAGACTGACCACGCGCCATTTCCAATTGCCAGAGCTATTTTCTAAGACGCGCCTATTCTCCCGCCAAAGATAATTCGTCGCGGCCATATTGGCACAGAGCGCCAATCACTTGGGTCATGGTCTGCTTGAAGGCCATAAAATTAACATTGGGAGTAATTTTGGCTTCGTCTAAATACAGGGCGCGGTTGATTTCTATCTGGAGGGCGTGGCGCGCATGGGCGGGCTTACCATAGGCGTGTGTTATATATGCACCAGCAAAAGGTACATTGCGCGCTACCGTAAGGCCCGCTTGGACAAAACAGGTGCTGACAAAGTCGCTTAAGGCTGCGTCTGCGCTGCTACCAAAACGGTCACCCAAAATAATATCAATCTGTTGCCCCTTTGGTGTCATTTGCAAAGCCCCTTGCGGCATGGAATGCATGTCAAGCAAAAGCACTTGCCCAAATCGCATATGGGTCGCATCGATCAAGCCCCGCAGCGCATTATGATAAGGGTGCCATGCACGATCAATGCGCGCTTGCGCCTCGGACAGGGAAAGTTTGCCACGTTGGATGGTGCGCGCGCCTGCAACAACGCGAGGAATCACGCCTAAGCCAGATGCAATGCGCAAATTATGAAAAGGCTTTGCTACCCCTTCTATCAAGGCTGGGTCTAGCTCATCATCGCGGCGGTTCAGATCAAGATAGGCACGTGGATATGTGGCGCAAATCATTGTAGCGCCATGCGCGGAAGCTCCTTCGATCAACTGATCAACAAATGCATCTTCAGATGAGCGTATATCCGTAACATCAAGAAGACTATTTTGTAAAAAGTCAGCAGGATAATGGCGGCCACTATGGGGTGAAGAAAACACTACAGGCGTGCTTTGCAATTCGGGCACGATGATCTTATAGGGTGGGATTATCATATTTGCTCCTTACACCCTTTATAGTGTGAATTTTTAAAATCCAAAACCACTTGAACAGATCGTTGCTTCTATTTATAGAGCGCACATCGACATGCCGCATCCATTTTCCATTTTTGGTAATGGGGGGGTGCGTCAGGGCGGTTAGCTCAGCGGTAGAGCACTACGTTGACATCGTAGTGGCCACTGGTTCGATCCCAGTACCGCCCACCATTTCGCGGTGTTTCGCAAGAAACACCAATAGATTAATGGCGCAAAGCGCCGAGAATAGGAGAGACCGATGAAAGTTGCGAACTCGCTCCGCTCGTTGAAGTCGCGTCACCGCGACTGTCAAGTTGTGCGCCGCAAGGGCCGTGTTTATGTGATCAACAAAACACAAAAACGTTTCAAAGCCCGTCAGGGTTGATCGTATAAACGATAGAATCGGGCCGCCCTAGGGAAACCTATGGCGGCCTTTTTCATATGGAGGGTAAAATGCATCCAAATACTGCCTTTCGTGGCGCAGAGCGTACGCAAAATCTAGCCTTTGTAAAAAGCCGTGGTTTTGGTGTTTTAAGTGTGAACGGGCCGCAAGGGCCATTGATGGCACACATTCCTATTGAATTGGCTGATGACGGCACATGGGCACACCTGCATTTAGCACGCTTCAATCCTATCGCGCGGACAGCTTTACCCCTGGACTGTGTGTTCGTAGTCTCGGGTCCTGATTGCTATGTGTCGCCCGATTTTTACCAAACGCCTGATCAGGTGCCAACGTGGAACTATATCGCCGTACATCTGCGCGGCACGCTTTACGCCGAACCGCCCGAGGCACTGGCCCCGCATCTGAACAGACTTTCAGATCATTTCGAATCAACCTTGCTGCCCAAAGCCCCTTGGACAGCGGATAAAATGTCCGAAGGCACGATGGCGGGCATGATGAAAGCGATTTTACCCTTTCGCCTCGAAATCAGCGCAATTGAGGGGACGTGGAAATTAAACCAAAATAAATCCGTCCCCGTACGTCAAGCAGCGGTAGCAGCACTGCAACAATTAGGCGGCGAAAGTGCAAAAATTGCGGCCTATATTTCTACCAAAAACTAAGACACCGCACTTTAAAACGGGATTATATCTAATGCAATTTTTCACCTCGCCCACGTCGCCGTTCGCGCGTAAAGCCCATATTTTCTTGCTTGAAACAGGCCAAGATCAAGGCACAGAGTTCATCCTTGGCTCTGGCTCACCCCTTGCGGTGGGGCAAGCCCCGATTGCCCAAAACCCCTTGGGTAAAGTGCCCGTTTTGGTGACAGACACGGGGGCGGCGCTGTTTGATAGTCGCGTGATTTGTCGCTATTTAGACGATAAGGCGCAAGCGGGCCTTTACGGAAGCGAAACGCGCCTTTGGATGAACCTAACGCTTGAGGCGATGGCCGACGGTATCATGGAAGCGGTCATCCTAACCGTTTACGAAACAAGACTGCGGCCTGAAGCGCTTTATTTTTCTGATTGGGTCGAGGGGCAACTGCAAAAGGTAGAGCGGGCGCTAGATCGTTTGGAAAACACCCATATCGGCGATCTGGGAGGGGACCTGAGCGCGGCTCAAATCACCATAGGCGCGGCTTTGGGCTATTGTGATCTGCGCATGGCTGAACGCACATGGCGCAAAAGCCGTCCTGTCTTAGCAGATTGGTACGAAGATTTTTCCGCGCGACCTGCGATGCAAAAAACCAATCCCGCACAAATTTAGGTAAATTTTTGCCCCCCACCTGCGGCGCGAGCCCTTGAAATCAAAAAAATCGGCGCTTTTTCCAGAAATTTCGTGCAATTAATGGCCCTGCGATGCTTTGTCCGCTGGACGCGGGGCATGGCATTGTCTAAAACGCGCCAAGATGGCAGCGGGTAACCGCCGCTTTGGTACCGCATGGGCCGGATCACCGGCTTACAGATGGAGAATTTGTCGTGTCCCACGCAAACGATCAAACAGGCACCCGCCGGGATTTCCTGTATTACGCCACCGCAGGCACAGGTGCAGTTGTCACAGGCGCTGCCGTATGGCCTTTGGTTAATCAAATGAACCCTTCTGCAGACACTTTGGCGCTTGCGTCGATTTTCGTGGATATCAGCGGTGTTGAAGTTGGCACCCAACTGACCATCAAATGGCAAGGCAAGCCAGTGTTCATTCGCCGCCGTAACGCCGATGAAATCGACGCAGCGCGCGCCACTGCGCTGGACGATTTGGTTGATGCAAATGCCGAAAATGCCAATAAACCAAATGCAAACGCCTCGGACGAGAACCGCTCGCTTGATGAGGCGGGTGAATGGCTCGTGATGATGGGCGTTTGCACCCACTTGGGTTGCGTGCCTATTGGTGACGGCGCAGGTGACTTTGGCGGCTGGTTCTGCCCTTGCCATGGTTCGCACTATGACAGCGCCGGCCGCATTCGCAAAGGCCCCGCACCGCGCAATCTGCCAGTGCCAGTAGCCGCGTTCCAAGACGCTTCAACGATCAAACTCGGGTAAGGAAACATCATGGCTGGAATTCCCCACGACCATTACGAGCCCCAATCAAAAGGCGCAAAATGGCTGCATTCGCGCCTGCCAATTGTTGGCTTGCTTTATGATACATTGATGATCCCCACCCCAAAGAACCTAAACTGGATGTGGATTTGGGGCATCGTTTTGACATTCTGTCTGGCAATGCAAATCATTACTGGCGTCGTGCTGGCGATGCATTATACGCCCCATGTTGACATGGCTTTTGCCTCAGTTGAACATATTATGCGTGACGTGAATGGCGGCTATATGCTGCGCTATCTGCATGCTAATGGTGCGTCATTGTTCTTTATGGCCGTTTATTTGCATATTTTTCGTAGCCTATACTACGGTAGCTACAAAGCACCGCGCGAAGTGACATGGATCATCGGCATGTTGATCTATTTGGCAATGATGGCCACTGGCTTTTTGGGCTATGTCTTGCCTTGGGGTCAAATGTCGTTCTGGGGCGCGACTGTTATCACGGGACTTTTTGGTGCGATCCCTGGTGTTGGCGAAACGCTGCAAACCTTCCTTTTGGGCGGGCCTGCACCTGACAATGCCACTTTGAACCGTTTCTTCAGCTTGCACTACTTACTGCCGTTCGTGATTGCTGGGCTTGTGGCTGTGCATATCTGGGCCTTCCACACCACTGGCAACAACAACCCAACGGGTGTTGAAGTGCGCCGCGGATCAAAAGCCGAATCTGAAAAAGACACCGTGCCGTTCTGGCCCTATTTCGTCATCAAAGATCTGTTTGCTTTGGTGGTAATTTTGGCTGTGTTCTTTGCGGTGGTTGGCTTTATGCCAAACTATTTGGGCCACCCTGACAATTACATCATGGCCAACCCACTTTCGACACCTGCTCATATCGTGCCTGAATGGTATTTCTTACCTTTCTACGCAATTTTGCGGGCCTTCACGGCGGATGTTTGGATCGTGCAATTAGTACAGTTTCTAAGCGCTGGCATCATTGACGCAAAGTTCTTTGGAGTTTTGGCGATGTTTGGTGCGATTGCGGTCATGGCGCTTGTGCCTTGGCTGGATACGTCTTCAGTACGCTCAGGTCGCTACCGTCCTATGTTCAAAATGTGGTTTGCGCTTTTATGCGTTGACTTCGTGGTTTTGACTTGGGTCGGCGCAATGCCTACCACTGGGATTTACCCTTATATCTCGCTAATTGCAGCTGCCTATTGGTTTGCCTATTTCCTTGTGATCTTGCCGCTTTTGGGTGTGTTCGAAACCCCGACCGAGCAACCTGCAACGATTGAGGAAGATTTTAATAACCACAACGCCACTTCGGCCGAGTGAGAGAAAGGAACTGACTGAGATGTTTCGCAAAATCACAATCAGCGCTGTCTCTGCCTTGGTTTTGGCATCAGGTGCGGCTTTTGGCGAAGGTGCACAAACATACGTGCATGACATCGACTTCGCACATGAAGGGGTGTTTGGTAAATTTGACAAAAACCAACTGCAACGCGGCTTACAAGTCTATACCGAAGTTTGCTCAGCCTGCCATGGGATGCAATTTGTTCCCATTCGCACCCTAGCGGATGACGGTGGCCCACAGCTTCCTGAAGATCAAGTGCGCGCTTATGCAAAGCAATTCACAGTGGTTGACGCCGAAACAGGCGAAGACCGCGAAGGTTTGCCAACAGACCACTTCCCCCATTCGGGCATGGAAACAGCACCAGACCTTAGCCTTATGGCAAAGGCGCGCGCTGCTTATCACGGCCCGTATGGCACTGGCATCAGCCAATTGTTCAACGGCATCGGTGGTTCGGAATATCTTGCGTCGATATTGATTGGGTATGAAGAAGCGCCTGCTTGCGCCCCTGAAGACGTCTCAGGCTATTATAACACCGCCTTCCCAAATGGCGGCGTCCCCGAGGCGTGCAAAGATGAGCATGGCGTCTCAACGGTTCCAGGCTCTTGGATAGCAATGCCGTCCCCCTTGTCCGAGGGTCTTGTGGAATATGCCGACGGACACGAAGCTAGTGTTGAGAATATGGCCGAAGACGTCGCCTCATTCTTAACGTGGGCGGCCGAACCAAAATTGGTTGCACGTAAACAAAATGGCTTTACCGCCGTCTTTCTATTGGCCCTTTTGGCAAGCCTGCTTTACGTGACCAACAAACGCATTTGGGCTGGCGTCAAAGGCAAAAAGAAAACATCCTAAACGATAGCTTACGACCGCTCTAATAAAAACCCCGCCCTTGGGCGGGGTTTTTATTTGCCCAAATAGCTTTTCAAGATGGCTGATGGCTCGGCAAAAAACGCGCCCGTCTCTTGCGGGTACGAGGCGTGACCCTGATCTAAAAACAGCGTCAGCGTGGCGAAATCGATCGCATCTTGGGGCTGATGGGTGACGAGCAAGACCAGGGCTTGGGTTTGCGCAGCCACCTCTTGCACAAGGGCTAACATCTCTTGCTTAAGGCCTGGGCCAAGGGCGCTGAAGGGTTCATCCAGCAGCAAAATCGGACGTGCGCGCAGCAAAACCATTGCCAAAGCCGCCCGCGCGGCCTGCCCCCCCGACAAAGACCCTGGCCTGCGCGCCCCGTAAGCGCTTAGGCCCATCGGCTCTAGCGCAGCTAAAATCTTTTCCTGCTGCTCAGGCGTTTTACGCCCTTTTCCGGCCGAAAGAGCCAGCCACAAATTGTCCTCAACGCTCAGATGCGCAAAAAGATTTTGATCTTGAAACAAAAAGCTGATCGGACGCTTGGCTGGCGGCAAATTTGTCAGGTCTTGCCCCTCCCATAAGATACGTCCTGAGGTGGGGGCTAAAAATCCCCCAAGCGCGGCCAAAAGCGAAGATTTACCCGCCCCCGAGGGGCCCAAAATTGCCAATCTTTCCCCGGCGTTGGCGCTAAAAGTAGCATCCAACGAAAAGTCTGACTGTTCAAGTCGCAGATTTTCGACCTTAAGCATCTTTACCCTCCCTGCTGTCAAACAGCCAAAATAGCCCAAAACTTAGCAAAACCAGCAAAAGGGCGGCGCTAGCGGCCTCTTGCATCTTATAAGCGCCCAAAAGCCGTGCGATCATCATCGGCAACGTTGTTCCGTCAGCATTGGCAAAAAGCGTGATCACGCCCAAATCACCCATCGAAATAGCGGCTGTCACCCCCAGCGCAAAACCTATCGCAGGACGCATTCTGGGCCAAATCACGAACCGAAAAGCCGCCCAAGGCCCAAGATCATAAAGTGTCATTTGGTGGCCGTAATCCGCATATAGGCGACGCAAATCGGGCAGTAAAATCCGAAAAGCAAAGGGTAAGGACAAGAACCCGTTGGTTAGGATCGTCACTGACAAAGCAGCGCGAGCGGGGCTGAAGAACGGGTGGATAATTAAGAAAAGCCCTGTCCCAAGCACAAGGGATGAGGTCGCCAAAGGCAACATCGCCACCCCCTCATAAAAGCGGCCATAACGCAGGCTCGCTTTGGCCAAGATCAGCGCAGCAAAACAGGCCAAAAAGGCTGCACAAAGCGCCACCCCTACCGAACGCGCGGCCGCAGGCCATATTACCCAAGGCAAAGATCCGATCCCGCTTAGTCCCGTATAAAAAAGTACCCCAAGCGGCAAAAGCAAAAAGACGGTAGCACAAAAGATCCCCGCGAAGTCGGCATATGCCCGCCAACCCTTTGGTGGGCCCAAGGCAAGGGCGCGATCAAGTCCGATGCCAAACCCATGTTGCATGGGCAAAAGCGCCGCAAGCCCAAGTGCGGCCAGGCAGAGGGTCGATTGTAAAAGCCCAAGTGCCGCCGCGGCCCCAAGGTTAAAGTCAAACCGCAAAGCCTGATAGATCGACAGCTCAACCGTGGTTGCGCGCGGGCCCCCACCCAATGTCAGGGCCACGGCAAAACTTGATAGGCAAATCATAAAGATAGCCATCACCGCACCTGGCGCCACCAGTCGCAGCATTGGCAGCTCAATATGCAAAAACAGCGCAGGCGGCCCAAAACCCAAAGACTGCGCTAAACGAAATCGCTCGGACGGAATAGATTGCCACCCCAAAAGCAACAGTCGAACCGCAAAGGGCATGTTCAAAAAAACATGTGCCAAAATAACGCCCATGGCTCCGTAAATAGACGGTAAGGTCAGCCCCAGCATCGCGGCACCCTGCGCCAAAAGCCCAACGCGCCCAAAGACGGACAAAAGCGCCAAGACTGCGACAATGGCAGGCAATAAAAAGGGCGCTCCCAACAGTGATATGATCGCCCCACGCCCATAAAAGCGACGCCTATAAAGCGCACGGGCCAAAGGCACGGCCAAAGCCACCGACAGGCTCGCCGATAAGGCCGCTTGCCACAACGTAAAACGCACCGCCTCTATATCAAGCGCCGTAAGGCCTTGATCAGCACGCCAGATCACGGCGGCCAAGGGCCCTATTAGTAAAAGCCCTAAAACCGCCGTAACGCCGACGAGCGTTAGCGAGACAGCGCTGCGCGCCATTCACTTAACGTCGCATCGCGCAGTGCCGATGCTTCCTTAGGGTCAAACATAAGCGAAACTTCGGGCGTGATCATCTGTTCAAACCCCGAAGGCAGGCCCGTTGGTATAGCATAGGCAGGATACATCCAGTTGGTTTGGGGGATCACCTCTTGAAAGGCGGCGCTGGTCATAAAGGTTAGAAACTGATCGGCCAGCTGGGGTTGATCGGTTGCGGCCAGTTTGCCCGCCACCTCAACTTGCATATAATGCCCTTCACTAAAGGCAGCGGCGGCTTTGCTTTCGTCGCCTTCTGCGATCAAATGATAGGCGGGTGAGGTGGTGTAACTTAGCACCATATCCGCCTCGCCCGCCAAAAACATTCCATAGCTTTGCGACCAATCGGGCGTGACGGTCACAATATTATCGGCCAAATCAGCCCAAATCTGCGCAGCCCCATCGCCGTAAGCGGCCTTAACCCACATAAGAAGCCCCAAACCTGGGGTTGAGGATCTTGGGTCTTGGATGACAATTTTCAGATCAGACGCGGCCAATTCAACAAAAGACTGGGGCACATTGCTCACTGTGCCTTGCTCATAGACAAAAGAAAACCAGCCCCAATCAAAGGGTGCGAAAACAGGATCCGCCCAAACAATGGGCAATTTGGCCGACGGCAGTTGAGGCAGGGGCGCAAATAGGCCTGTGTCGCGTGCTGCCTCGATCAAGTTGGTGTCTAGGCCTAAGACGACATCCGCGTCTGAGGTGATCCCCTCAAGCTGCAAGCGCGCCAAAAGGGCCGCCCCATCGCCTGCCCCTTGGAAAACCAAATCGCAGGCACAAACCGCTTCGAACGCGGCCTCAACCATCGGGCCAGGGCCCCATTCCGAGGTAAAGCTGTCATAGGTTAGCACATTAAGCACAGGGGTTTTTGCTTGGCCAATCGTGGCTAAAACAGAAAAACCCATAGCAAAGAAAGTGATCTTTCGCATCGTCATCATCCTTTTTCGCAACGGGCGGAGCGGGATGGATTATTCCATTCACCTTCCCTCCGCCGGTCTTAACCGGTTCAGGTTCAACGGGTCCGCTTGCGCGTCTCAGCCATATGGCACCCCGAGGTTAGGGTAACATAGCTTGAAATATTGCAGGTGCAAGACGATTTCGCGCACACAATGTTGCGCTTTGCTGTCAAAAGCTGTTTAACAGCCCAACGCTTTGGGTGCGGAAAGCGAGCAGATTGAGGATAAAAGATGAGCTTCAATACATTTGGCCATTTGTTTCGTGTGACCACTTGGGGCGAAAGCCACGGGCCTGCAATTGGGGCGACGGTTGATGGCTGCCCACCTGGCATTGCGGTAACGCCGCAAGACATTCAAGTTTTTCTTGATAAGCGCAAGCCCGGTCAAAATAAATTCACTACCCAGCGCCGTGAGGCGGACGACGTACAAATTCTTTCTGGTGTTTATGAGGGGGTAACCACAGGTACCCCAATTCAAATGTTCATAGAGAACACGGATCAACGCTCAAAAGACTATGGCGATATTGCGCAAAGCTTTCGCCCCGGCCATGCTGACATTACTTATCACCAAAAATATGGACTGCGCGATCCACGGGGGGGTGGGCGCTCATCCGCGCGCGAAACGGCGTCGCGGGTCGCTGCTGGCGGTTTGGCGGGGCTAGCCTTGTCCCAACTGGCTCCGCAGATCAAGATCACCGGCTATATGGTGCAAATGGGACCTCATAAGATTGACCGCGCACGCTTTGACGCGGGCCAAATTGTGGCCAATCCCTTTTGGTGCCCCGACGCGCAAGCCGCACAAGACTGGGCTATTTATCTCGATGATCTGCGCCAAAGTCATGACTCGGTCGGTGCTGTGATTGAGGTAGTGGCTAGCGGCGTGCCGGCAGGTCTGGGCGCGCCCATCTATGCCAAGCTGGACAGCGACCTTGCCGCCGCGATGATGAGTATCAATGCCGTCAAAGCCGTGGAAATTGGTGATGGTATGGCCGTCGCAGGCCTGACCGGCGTAACCAATGCCGATGAAATACGAATGGGAGCAGATGGGCACGTGTATCTCTCAAACCATGCAGGTGGTATTTTGGGGGGCATCTCAACAGGGCAAGAGGTTGTAGTGCGCTTTGCGGTCAAGCCGACCTCATCCATCCTTACGCCGAGGCGCACGGTGACGGTGGGCGGGGATGAAGTTGATTTGATCACCAAAGGTCGTCACGACCCATGCGTGGGCATTCGCGCCGTTCCCGTTGGCGAGGCGATGATGGCCTGTGTGCTCCTTGATCATCTATTGCTTGACCGTGGCCAAACGGCAGGTCTGCGCGGCACGATCGGCTAAACTTGAACGCTTATTCTGGTGTGCGTGCGGCTAATTGCGCCGCGGCGCGGGCCATTTGGACGGCCCAAATTCCCAGCATAATAATCGCCACGCCAATAATATCACGCGGATGCAGCGCTTCTCCCAATAAAAACGTTGCTATTAAAACCCCGAAAAACGGGTTTAAAAAATGAAAAGATGAGGCTCTAACCGCCCCCAACCGCGCCACCAGCGCAAACCAGAGCAGTGTGGCCGTCAGACCTGGAATAAATATCTGATAAGTAAAAGCCCAAAAAAGGGCGGGTGACGGCACTAAAAACCACGGTTCCCACAGCCAACTGGCCACAGATAAAATCGCAGAACCCACCAGCATTTGCAAACCAACCACCATAAGCAAATTCCCACCGCCACTTGCACCGCGCATCGTCAATGTGGCGATGGCCAGAGCTAATGCGGCAATTACGCATAAAATCAATCCCGTAATATCAACGCCCGTTGTGATACGGTCGCTCATAATCAAGGCAACGCCGAAAAATCCAGTCAAAAGCCCTAGGATTGCCAAGGGGCGTAGCTTTTCGCGCAGAAAAATCCATCCCAAAAGCGCTACCAAAAGGGGCATGGTCGAGGCTATTATCGCAGCAAGCGAGGCCTCGATTTTTTGCATCGCGATAAAGTTTAACCCCAAATAGAGCGCGTTTTGGCACAACCCAAATATTAACGTGGCACGCCATTGGCTTTTAGTCAGCCGCCAAGTTTGGCCCATTAATTTGGCAATTAAAATAGCAATTACCCCTGCCAAAAAAAAACGCAGAGCAAGGCTATGCAAGGGCGGCGCAGCCGCCACAATAATGCGCGCCGTCGCAAAAGCCGACGACCACATAAGCGAGAAGCTCAGCCCCATCAAAATCGCTTTTACGTCCATGACATCACCTCACCTCAAAAGAAAAGGGCCGCCAAATGGCGACCCCTAAACTGGATTCTATTAAAAAATTAACCGTTAACGGAATCTTTCAACGCTTTTGCAATTGTGAATTTCACTTGCTTGTCTGCTGCCTTGGTCATTGTAGCACCGGTTGCGGGGTTGCGCACTTGGCGCTCTGGGCGTGCGCGACAAACCACTTTACCCAAACCTGGCAATGTCACAGCGCCGCCAGCGGCGACTTCACGTGCTACTATTTCCGCAATAGCGTCCAACGCTGCACCAGCAGTTTTTTTGTCTGCGCCCATTGCTTCGGACAATGCCGCTACAAGTTGGGTCTTAGTCATTGGTTTGTTCATTGTCAGTTCCTTTATGTGGTTGTCTTGATTTTAAAGTAAGTTTTGTTGTTTGTCATCATATCTACAATAGTTTTTTAATCATAATTCAACCAAAAGATGCAACAAGTATCAGCACCCTAGGCTAAAGAAATGCAGTTTCTTCGAAACTGCGCAACTTTCGGCTGTGTATTTGCCCGTTTGGCATCTTTCTAAGGGCCTCCATCGCATGAATTCCGATTTTCAAATGGCGCGCCACTTGGGTTTTATAAAAGTCCGAAGCCATGCCAGGCAGCTTTAGTTCCCCGTGCAAGGGCTTATCAGATACGCATAAAAGCGTGCCATAGGGCACACGAAAGCGAAAACCGTTAGCGGCAATAGTGGCGCTTTCCATATCCAGTGCAATGGCACGGCTTTGGCTTAGGCGTTGCACCGGGCCCGAATGGTCCCGCAATTCCCAGTTACGATTGTCAATCGTAGCCACTGTCCCCGTGCGCATGATGCGTTTTAGGTCGTAACCTTGTAGTTGGGTGACATATTCGACAGCCTCTTCCAGCGCGATCTGAATTTCAGCCAACGCTGGAATGGGTACCCAAACAGGTAAGTCCGCATCAAGCACATGATCTTCTCTCAGATAGCCATGAGCCAAGACGAAATCCCCCAAAGACTGCGAATTACGCAGCCCAGCACAATGGCCCACCATCAACCAAGCATGCGGGCGCAACACTGCAATGTGGTCGGTAGCCGTTTTCGCGTTTGAGGGGCCAACCCCTATATTTACCAAAGTAATCCCTGTGCCGTCGGGACGTTTCAGATGATATGTCGGCATTTGCGGCGTTTTTGGGCTGATGATCAGGGTCTCTTTGGCGTTGGTGATGAAGTAATTTCCTGGCCCCACAAAGGCGCTATAACCGCTGTCTGGATCGGCTAACACTTGGCGGGCATAGGCCTCAAACTCATCAACGTAAAATTGGTAATTAGTGAAAATTACAAAACTTTGAAAATGCTCAGCGTCGGTGGCTGTGTAATGCGACAGGCGAGCCAAGGAATAATCAACCCGTTGGGCCGCAAACGGGGCCAAAGGCCGCGATCCATCTCCCAGCTTTAAACGCACCCCGTTCACAATATCATCATTGGTTGTGGCCAGATCAGGCACATCAAACCAATCGCGCAGCGAGAAATCTATTGCCCCCTCACTGGGAACTGTAATCTCGGGGTGGCGTGAAAGGGCGAAGTGCACGGGCATTGGCGTGGTGGAATAGCCGATGGTGACAGGTTCTTTGTGATTGGCCATAACAAGACTGATTTGATCTTGCAGATACGAAGCAAACAAATCTGGTCGTGTAACGGATGTGGCATAAACACCCGGATTTGCTACATACCCATAGCTTAGTCGGCTATCTATCTTGTCATAGCGCTGCGAGGTAAAGCGAATTTCTGGGTAAAAGGCTCGCACCCGCTCTTTAGGTGCACCTTGCAATAAGGCAGTTTGAAAATGGTTGGCCAAAAAGCTAGTTGCTTTATAATAAAGAAGCTGTAGATGTGCAACCGCCTGAACGGCATCATGAAAAGTCTGGGGCGCTTGGATCGCCGGCGTTTTCACCGCTAATAAGTTTTCAACCATATCATAGTTTTCCCCATGTTTAAATCTGATTGCCTTAAAGGGTGTCACTAGATCAATAGCTAAAGCCCCAAAACACACAAAGTCTTTTCTTACCAGATAATATTTGAGATAAGGGGTCATGAAAAAGACCCTGTTGTCAATCGGTCATGGATATTCTGCCCAAGCCCTAGCGAGCTTGATTGGGCTAGAAAACTGGCATATTATTGGCACCACACGCAGTGCAGAAAAAGCAAAACAGTTATCGCATCAAGGAATTGAGCCACTTATCTGGCCAACTGAGCAGCTTTGGCAAGCCTTGGTGAGGGCGGATTATGTGTTGTGCTCGGTTGCACCCGATACGTCGGGCTGCCCTGTGGCCTTGGAGTTGGGCGCATTAATGCATAAGCAGACCTTTGCGCCAAAATGGGTGGGCTATTTGTCCACAACGGGGGTTTACGGCGACCATCAAGGCGCTTGGGTCGATGAAGAGACCCCACTCAACCCCTCAACCGTGCGGGGGCGACAAAGGCTTATGGCCGAAAGCCAGTGGCAGGCGCTTGGGTTAAATCTGCATATCTTTCGCCTTGCGGGCATTTACGGGCCAGATCGTGGGCCCTTTAGCAAGGTGCGTGACGGTACCGCACGTTTGATTATTAAAAAAAATCAAATATTTTCGCGGATACATGTTGAGGATATAGCCCAAAGCTTGGCCACATCGATGGCTCAGCCAAATGCGGGGGCTATTTATAATCTGTGCGATCATGCGCCCTGCCCACCTGAGGATGTAATAGCCCATGCCGCCGCGTTATTGGGCTTGGCGCACCCACCAAAAGTTGACTATGAGACTGCCAACATGACACCTATGGCACGCAGCTTTTATGCCGAAAGCAAAAGGGTCAGCAATAAACGCATGACCCAAGAGTTGGGCATCAAATTGCGCTATCCAGACTATAAGGCAGGCTTAGCCGCATTATTAGCATTAGAAGGGCTTACTTGAAGTTCGCAGGTTGAAGCGCAAAGGGTCACAAGACCTGCTGACCCTTCATATCCCCATAAGCGCCAAAACCTTGGCTTCAATTTGCGGCGCATTCATGCCTGCGGCTTGATACATGGCATCTGGGCTAGCATGGTCTATAAATGTGTCAGGCAAGACCATCGAGCGGAACTTAAGCCCTTGATCAAATAGCCCCTCATTGGCCAAAAGCTGCGCCACTTGGCTGCCAAAACCACCAATTGCCCCCTCTTCTATCGTGATAAAGCCTGCGTGGTTTTTGGCCAATTGCACGATCAAAGCATGATCCAGCGGCTTGGCAAACCGCGCATCCGCAACCGTTACCGAGATGCCTTGACTAACCAAAGCCTCGGCCGCTTTTAAAACCTCGGCAAGGCGGGTGCCAAAGGACAAAAGGGCGACATCTGTTCCCTCGCGCAGCACACGGCCCTTGCCGATGGTCAGGGGCACGCCCGCTTCGGGCAGTTCAACCCCAACACCGTCCCCCCGCGGATAGCGAAAAGCGATGGGGCCATCGTCATAGGCGGCAGCGGTGGCTACCATGTGGCGAAGCTCAGCCTCGTCCGCGGCAGCCATAAAAACCATGCCGGGCAGATTGCTCATAAAAGCGATGTCAAAGGCCCCAGCATGGGTCGCCCCATCCGCCCCCACTAGGCCCGCGCGATCGATTGCAAAGCGCACGGGCAAGCGCTGGATACAGACATCATGCACCACCTGATCATAGCCGCGCTGCAAAAAGGTCGAATATAGCGCGCAAAAAGGCTTAAGCCCCCCTGCGGCCAAAGCGGCGCTAAAGGTCACGGCATGTTGTTCGGCGATACCCACATCAAAACAGCGGTCTTTAAAACGTTCAGCAAAAATATTAAGCCCAGTACCTTCGGGCATGGCGGCAGTGACAGCCACGATTTTGTCGTCTTTGATCGCTTCGGCCAACAAAGATTGACCAAAAACCTTTGTATAGCTGGGCGCATTTGAGATGGCCTTGCTTTGCTTACCAGTAATCACGTCAAACTTCGCCGTGGCATGACCCTTGTCTTGAGCAAGTTCCGCAGGACGGTACCCTTTGCCCTTTGTGGTGATCGCATGAATCAGAATAGGCCCAGTCGCCCGCGCTTTTACCGTACGCAATAAAAGCAAAAGCTGTTCAAGATCATGCCCATCAACCGGGCCGATGTAGGAAAAGCCTAGTTCTTCAAACAAAGTGCCACCAATCGTCATGCCTTTCAGCATTTCTTTGGCGCGCCGCGCCCCTTCTTGGAAAGGTTCGGGCAGAAAGCTAACTGCTTCTTTGGCGGCAGCTTTTAGGTCTTGAAAGGGGCCTGCCGCGTAAAGGCGCGACAAATAGCTAGACAGAGCACCAACGGGGGGGGCGATGCTCATTTCATTATCGTTCAAAATCACGAACAGACGTTTGCCAAGATGGCCAGCATTGTTCATCGCCTCAAAGGCCATGCCCGCACTCATTGATCCGTCGCCGATCACGGCGATAGCGTCGCCTGCACTGCCGCCCAAATCACGAGCCACGGCAAACCCCACCGCAGCCGAGATCGAAGTTGAAGAATGCGCCGCACCAAACGGATCATAAACACTTTCTGAGCGTTTGGTGAAGCCCGAAAGCCCCCCCTCTTGCCGCAACGTGCGGATGCGATCGCGCCGCCCTGTTAGAATTTTATGCGGGTAACATTGATGACCCACGTCCCAAATAATCTTGTCGCGCGGCGTGTCAAAGACAGCGTGAAGCGCCACCGTAAGCTCAACCACCCCAAGACCCGCACCCAAATGGCCTCCTGTGACCGACACGGCCGAAATCGTCTCAGCACGCAGTTCATCTGCCAATTGGCAAAGCTGGTCATCAGACAAGGATTTCATATCCGCAGGCACAAGCACGCGGTCAAGCAAAGGCGTCGTCGGGCGAACAGTTTTGGGGGTATTCATGGGCCCTCGGTTAAGTATGGCGCTTGATGACAAACTGCGCAGCATCGCTAAGCTTTTGGGCTTTTTGTCCATAAGGCGCAAGGGCCGTTTGTGCTTGGCCCACCAGATCAAGGGCCATTACGCGCGCGCCCTCTAGCCCTAAGAGTGACACAAACGTGGCTTTTCTCGCTTGCGCGTCTTTGCCCAACCGTTTGCCCGCAAGCGTCACATCACCAGTGACATCCAAGATATCATCTTGGATTTGAAAGGCCAGCCCAAGGGCTTGTGAATAGTCAAACAGAGGCTTGATATCCGCACGCGCCAAACGTGCACCAGCACAGGCAGACCAACTGATCAAGGCACCCGTTTTTCCCGCCTGAAGCTCAGTTATTTGCGCAAGCGACAAAGGAACTTCGGCAGTTTCAGCAGCAATATCCAAAGCCTGCCCCATCACCATACCCCTCGCGCCTGCCGCTTTGGCCAAGCTGGCCACCAAATCAAGCCGCAGCTCGACGGGGCCAAGATCGGGGTCAGCCAACAACTCAAAGGCAAGGGTGTGCAAGGCATCGCCCGCAAGTATGGCGGTGGCCTCGTCCCATTTAATATGAAGGGTTGGCTGACCGCGGCGCAGATCATCATTGTCCATCGCGGGTAAATCATCATGCACCAAGGAATAGGCATGGAGCATTTCAATTGCCGCCGCCGCACTTAGGGCATTTTGCGGCGCAATATCGAAAAGTCGTGCAGATTCTAACACTAAAAAACCACGTATCCGCTTGCCACCTGCCACCGCATAGCGCATCGCATCAACAACGGGCAAGGCGGGAAATTCGCAAAGCGTCCGCGCCAAATGTGCCGAGATCAGTGTAGCGTCGGCCGCAATTTGGGCCGAAAAACTCACAGGCCTTCGACCGGCGTCGTGCCGATGGCACGGCCTTCCTGAGCACGGATCACTTCGACCTTTTCTTCAGCATCTTTAAGCTTAAGTGCACAATGTGCCCGCAGATCAGCACCACGCTTATAAAGTGCTATGGACTGCTCCAGTGCTACATCGCCTTTTTCAAGCGCTGAGACCACTGTTTCAAGCTCGGCCATTGCAGCCTCGAAGGAAAGGTCTGTAAGGGCTGTTTGGGTCATTCGCCATGCTCCTTTAGAACTGTGACATGTGCGGCCACACTTGCGGCCAAAGCAGGCAGATCATAACCGCCCTCAAGACTAGATACCACCCTGCCATGACAATGACGCACCGCCAAGTCACATATCTGCACCGTGAGCCATACAAAGTCACCCTCATCCCACATTAGGTTGGCCAAGGGGTCAGCCTTATGAGCGTCAAATCCAGCCGAAATCAAAATCAGCTCGGGAGCGAAATCGTCGATTTTGGGCAAAATGTTGGACAAATAGGCTTGGCGCATGGTCTCACCGTTTGAGCCGGGGGGAAGGGGTTGGTTGATGATTTGCCCATGTGCGCCGCGCTCGTGCTTTTCGCCCGAACCTGGGTAAAGTGGAATTTGCTGGCTAGAGCAAAACAAGACCCGCTCCTCATCCCACAGCAAATCTTGCGTTCCATTTCCGTGATGCACGTCAAAATCTACAATCGCCACCCGAGAAAGACCGTGATGGTCAAGCGCACGTTTTGCGGCAATAGCCACAGTTCCAAACAGGCAAAAGCCCATAGCTTGGTTGGTTTCGGCATGATGACCGGGGGGGCGCGCAGCGATAAAAGCGCGAGTTATCTCGCCCGACAAGACGGCATCAACCGCCGCTTGTGCCGCACCAACAGCGCGGAGGCCTGCTTCCACCGATCCTGGCGCCAAATAGGTGTCGCCGTCTAGCTGCGCCAAGCCCTGCGCGGGTTGGGTGGCCATAAGACGATCAATATAAGCTTGTGAGTGACAGCGCAGCACCTCTGACCAAGGGGCTATTGGGGCTTCTCTCCTATCAAGGTCGAAATCGGCCAAAGCATCACGTACGGCGTGCAGGCGGGCAACCTGTTCTGGGTGGCCTTCTGGCGTAGCATGATGGTCGAAAGAATCATGGCTATATAGCGTTACATCCATGTGGCCATTGCCCTAATTAAACGGGAATTGAAGCGGATAAGAGCCGTTTTCAAAATCACCAAACATATTTTCCAAGTCTGGATGGTTTACAGGCTCGCCCGTGTCATCGGGCAGTAGATTTTGTTCCGACACATAGGCCACATAATAGCTTTGGTCATTTTCGGCCAGCAAATGGTAAAAAGGTTGATCCTTGCTGGGACGGCTTTCTTCGGGAATGTTTTCATACCACTCATCGGTATTGGCAAACATCGCATCCACATCGAACACTACACCACGAAACGGGTGTTTACGGTGGCGCAGCACCTGCCCCAAATGATATTTAGCCTGAGTTCGCAGCATCTTTTACCCCATGATATGTGGCCATCTAACCCGCAAGGTGCACTTTTGTCCACCGGCTGGTAGTTGAAATTTTGGAGCAAAGCTAAAATATTGAATAGGACTATCGAGATTCTTTTCAAATAAACCATGTCTAAAGCGTGGCCTTTGCCTAGTTGTAATTTTTAGGCTATAGTAACTCCAAATAAGATAAAAAATCGGCAGCACATAAATGGTTCATACACTTAAGTTATTGATTATAATTGTATTATTATCATCATGCGGTGGGGGAAACTCTTCAGCTCCACGCGATATGAGCAACGCTTGCTCGATTTTACGCGAAAGACCCCAATTTTACCGTGCCTTTCGCGCGGTTGAGCGCAAATGGTCGGTGCCTATGGCTGTACAAATGGCTGTGATTTACCAAGAATCTAAATTTATCTCGAACGCGCGTACGCCTCGACAATATGCACTTGGATTTTTACCAACGGGTCGGCAAAGCTCGGCCTACGGATATGCGCAAGCGCTTGATGGTACATGGGAAGAATATCAAAAAGACCAGCGCCGCTTTGGTGCGCGGCGCGACCGTATCGATGACGCAGCTGATTTCATGGGCTGGTATATGGCGGAATCCAAACGCAGTTTGGGTATTCGGCTCTCAGACGCGCAGCGTCAATATCTAGCCTATCATGAGGGGCGCACCGGCTATAAACGCGGAAGTCACAACAAGAAAAAATGGCTGATGGATGTGTCATCAGCTGTCGGAAAACGATCCGTGACCTATGACAGGCAGCTTAGGTCTTGTCGACTTTAGGCCTTAGTTTTGTGCTAAACTACGGTCGTTAATCTCAGCTCCGATGGAAAAAAGACGGTGCGGCAGGGGTAAACCCTCAACTTGAACACCCAATTTTAAGCGCGTTTCATTGCCCATATCGTCAACTAAAAGCCATTCGCGCAGTTTGATAGGCGCGTCTGAAAAAACCAGATCCACCATCCCATATTCAGGATGATCGGGATCTTGGGTTTTGACACGAGTAAAAGTGCCATCATAGCTGTGGCCCGTCACCATTCTTGCAGAGCCTAAGTTCACATTGCGCTGTAAAATCACCTTAAGCGGCGTGCGGCCTAGCGGATATTGAGTGGGCGGTTGATTGGACTTATTGTCGAAAATCGCAAGCTGGCCACTGCTGGCCAAAACCAAATTGGCCAAAGGCGGGTCATATTCGAAGCGCATACGACCTGGGCGCCAAATGAAAAGCGTGCCTCCAACCGTACTGCCATCGTTGTTTATTTGGGTAAAATCAGACTTTAACGTCTTAAGACCGTTAAAATATTCAGAAATTTGTGCCAAAGAAAGCATTGCTGCCTGCGCAGGCAGAGTTAATGCACAAAGGCCCAAGATCGCCAAAAGGTTGCAAATTTTATTCATAAGTCTTCATAACGTAAGCAAAAGCCCCTTGCTACAGGCTTTTACTTACGCTCGCTTAATCGTGTTTAATGTTCAGGCAATAATATCTCACGTTTGCCAACATGATTGGCGGGTGAAACCACATAGTTTTCCTCCATCTGCTCAACCAGTTTCGCAGCCTTATTATAGCCAATACCCAATTTGCGCTGAATATAGCTTGTGGAGCATTTGCGATCTTTTGCAACGATAGAAACTGCCTGATCATAAAGCGATTCATCCGAACCGTCGCCTCCCAGGCCCAAGACAAGATCGATACTATCAGCCTTATCGTCATCAACCCCTTCGACCACGCCCGACATATAAACGGGTGGGCCGAAAGATTTAAGATGGGTGACAATCTCTTCCACCTCTTCATCCGACACAAAGGGGCCGTGAATACGGGTGATTTTCGATCCGCCCGCCATGTAAAGCATATCGCCCATGCCTAGCAATTGCTCTGCACCCTGTTCACCCAAAATCGTGCGGCTGTCAATTTTGGAGGTCACTTGGAAGGAAATGCGCGTGGGGAAGTTGGCCTTAATTGTACCTGTGATCACATCTACCGAGGGACGTTGCGTCGCCATGATAAGGTGAATACCCGAGGCGCGCGCCATCTGTGCCAGCCGCTGAATACAAGCTTCGATTTCTTTGCCAGCCACCATCATCAAATCGGCCATTTCATCTACAATCACCACGATATAGGGCAATGTGACGGGCGCAAATTCATCAGTTTCAAATACTGGGTCACCTGTCTCTTCGTCAAATCCGGTTTGAATCGTGCGTTTAAACATCTCATTTTTGGCCAACGCCTCGCGCACGCGACCATTATAGCCTTCTATATTGCGCACCCCCATTTTTGACATTTTGCGGTAGCGTTCTTCCATCTCGCCCACAACCCATTTCAGGGCGACAACCGCTTTTTTTGGGTCGGTCACAACCGGCGACAAAAGATGCGGAATACCGTCATAAACGGATAGTTCCAACATTTTAGGATCAATCATTATCATGCGGCATTCTTCGGGGCTGAGCTTATATAGCAACGACAAGATCATCGTATTGATCGCCACCGACTTGCCAGACCCAGTGGTACCCGCGATCAGCAAATGCGGCATTTTTGCCAAATTGGCTACGATTGGGTCGCCGCCAATATCTTTGCCCAAGGCCAAGGGCAAACGCATATTGCTATCACCAAAATCTCGCGCGGCCAAAATTTCGCGCAGTACAACTTTTTCGCGGTGCACGTTTGGAAGCTCAATCCCAATGACGGTGCTACCTGGCACGGTAGAAACCCGCGCCGAAAGTGCCGACATTGAGCGCGCGATATCATCAGAAAGCCCAATCACGCGGCTCGCGCGCAGACCTGGGGCAGGCTCTAGCTCATACATTGTGACAACAGGGCCTGGCCGCACCGATACTATCTCACCCTTGACACCGTAATCATCTAAAACGGATTCCAGCATGCGCGCATTTTCTTCTAAGGCTTCGTTCGACAATTGATTACGCTGCACGGTGTCGACGCTAGCTAAAAGTGACAAGGGCGGCAGTTCATAGGTCAATTTAACATCGTTAAAGGCCAAACGCGGCTGCGCTTCTGCAGAGGCTCGCCGTGAAGGGTGCGCACCAGTACGGGTTAATCCTTGGGTCATAACAACGCGGCCTTGCTCGAACGCGCCTGTCGCAGCCGCTAAGCTGCGCACGGGAACAGAGATATGTTCGGGCAAAAGAAGGTGGTCATCCTCATCTTTCCATGCGGGAAAGGCGGTTTGAACGGCGGGCTGCGCCTGGGACTCTATCGCTGGGCTGCGCGTCAATATCGGCTCGCCACGCAAATTGGACGCACCTTCAGGTAAGACAGTCCGTGGGTTCACGGATAAGACGGGCGGCTGCGTGGCATGGCCGCGCGCGCGGATCACCGCGGAGATGCGGTTTTTGATATGGTCATCGGGGGCAACTTCGACCGCGCCTTGAGACAATTGATCAAGTGAGGGCGTATAAGCTTGCGGCCCGCGACGGATCAGGTCTGGCATTTGGCTGGCAACTGCCTCCAAAGCCCTATGGGCGCGTAGTTGTTGTGGGCGGCCCCAATCTTCGACCTCACCCAAGGGAGGCGCGTCATAGCCTGTTTGGGCTTCGGGGCGCTGTGCCAAACGGGATCGCGATCCGATTGCACTTTGGCGCATTTGATCAGCCCCATATCCCAAGACACGTGCAAAAGCCTGCCACAAGACCCCAAAGCCCGACAGCATCCCAGCGCCGCTTAAGCGGCTTAGATGGCCCAATTCGGAAATAGTACATCCCATCACAAAAAGCAAAGATGCAACCGTCGAGAACCCAAGCGTCACAGTTAGAAAATTCAGCCCAATAGGCAAGCCTTCAGGCAATACTTGCAAAAGAGCGGCCAAGACCGTGTCGCCAAAAAGCCCGCCCAAGCCAAATGCATGGGGCCAGTCGGCCGCTGGCTCATAACAGGCCACAAAAACCGCCGCCAGCGCCACCGCAATCACACCAAAGGTCAAGCGACCTATCGCGCGCTCGGAGCCCAAATCGACCAAGGTGCGAAAGCCCCAAGCCCCAAAAATCAACATAATCGTCCAAGCGCCATAACCCAAAATTACCATCATCATCGAGGCAACAGCCGCGCCAAAAGGCCCAAACAGATTTTGTACAGGCGCCGAGGTTTCCACCATCCAACCCGCATCATTTGGCGAATAGCTGGCCAACATGCAACCAAAGGCAACCGCAACCGTTAACAAACATAGGCCCAAGATCTGCCTGCCGCGCCGAGTCAACATTTGTTGCACTTGCTGGTCTAATAAAGGCTCGCGCTCTCTGACATGATAAGAAGCCATGGATTATCCTTCGTGATACAGGCAAGCGCGCAGCTTCAAAAGCCCACGTTGCATTTCATCTTTGGGGGCCACAAGGGCCACGCGAATATAATGTTCGCCCGGATTGCCCACGGCCGTGTCACGCGACAAATAGGCCCCAGGCAACACGCGCACACCGGTTTCCCGCCACAATTTCAGCGCCGCCGTTTCGCCTGTTAGCCCCTCAGGGACGGGCAGCCATAGGAAAAATCCTCCCTCGGGACCTTGGTAGCCTTGCATCTGAGCAAAGACCTGATCGGCGATGGTGAATTTTTCTTGATAAAGCAAACGGCTTTTCACGACATGGGCTTCATCGTCCCAAACCGCCTGTGAAACTTTTTGCAAAGGCATGGGCAAAGGCGCTCCCGTGAAGGCGCGCAGCTGGCGGATTTGCGCAATGCCCTTGACACCGCCAGCCACAAAGCCCGAGCGCAGGCCGGGCAAGTTTGAGCGTTTGGACAGCGAATGAAACACAAAGACCCGTTCTGGGTCGGCGCCCATTTCAGCCGCAACCTCTAGCGCGCCAACGGGCGGCGCGGTGCGCCAAATTTCTGAATAGCACTCATCTGCAAAAATCGTAAAATCATGTTTTTCAGCCAAAGCCAAAAGATCGCGCCAATAGTCACGCGAAGCCACCGCCCCTTGCGGGTTTGAGGGCGAGCAAACGTAAGCAATCGTCACACGGTCTAGAAGATCAGGCGCAAGGCTGGCATAGTCGGGCAAATAGCCCGATTGTGTGGTGGCATTGACATAAATTGGGTCGGCCACCGTGGTCAGCGCCGCCACCGCATAGACTTGATAAAAAGGATTTGGCATTAAAATCGCAGGGTGTTTACCACCTTTGCTTTCAGGGCTAAGGGCGATGGCCGCGTTAAACAGCCCCTCGCGCGTGCCATTCAGTACCATGACTTGATTTTCCACAAGCACAACACCAAACCGCCGCGCAACCCATGCGCAAATCGAGGCCAGCAGCTCGGGGCTGCCATCATTGGCTGGATATTGCCCAAAAGACGCCAAAGACTGCGCCATAATAGAGCCAACAAAATCGGGCATCGGATGACGGGGTTCACCGATCGTCATTGTTATTGGGTCGCCACCTGCTTTATGCGCATCAAGTAACCCGCGCAAACGCGGGAACGCGTATTCAGGCAGGTTCGAAAACCGCTCTGGAATTGCCATTCATGCCTCATTTGTCGGGATCATTGCGCCCCGTTCGCTTAAATATAGCTGATGAATTCTCTCAGGTCTATAAAAACGCAGCAATCTTGACCGATAAGATTAAAATTTTGTGTAATGGGTCAAAAACGCCACAAATTTAGCCTAATGCGCGCTCGGCCGCGGCGCTAAGGCGCAACAGACGCTCTTCTTGACCGGGTAGACCCATCAAACTTAACCCACACGAAGGCTGGCCAGTCGGCAAAGTCACAGCACAAACGCCAAACAAATTTCCAATGCGCGTGTTGCGCAGCGATAATAGGTTTTCTTGTGTAAAATACTCCTGATCTGACAGCAAACGTGCGCGATCTGGGGGCAAAATCGGTGATGTGGGCAGGATTACGGCATCGTAGTTTGACACTTCGGCCTGCCAAAGGGCGCGCAATTCATTCAGCCTGCGCCACGCTCCCACATAATCTGACGCCGTAAAGATGCCGCCCGAGCGAAAGCGCGCCAAAACGGGTGCAAACATCTTTTCTGGCGCGCGTTCAATCGTTTCGCGCCAAATTCCATAGGCTTCCGAGGTGAAAATGATCGGCGCTAAGGACAGGGCCTCTGAAACGATGGGCATAACTCCGCGGTGCAATGTCGCCCCCGCACGGATCAATCTTTGGCTGACCACATCAAACCCCGCCGCAACTTCTGGGCGCAGATCGTCAAGCGCCACGGTCTCAAGCACCAAAAGTCTGGCCCCTTTAAGGCTTGCGCCGCGTAAATCGGCGGGCTTCGTGCCATCAAGCACAGCCAAAAGAAGCGTCGCATCCTCAACCGAGCGCGTCAAAGGCCCGACCGTGTCGAATTTCTCGCAAAGCGGCACAACCCCACGCAAAGACAGGCGACCATGGGTGGTTTTCAACCCCACAAGATCATTCCAAGCAGCAGGAATGCGCACCGATCCCCCCGTGTCCGAACCAATTCCAGCCGCAGCCAACCCAAAGGCGACCGAGGCCGCCGCCCCCGAAGAAGAGCCGCCCGGCACCCAAGCCTCATTGTTCACACAAGGCGGTGTGGCGGTTTTGGGGTTTAACCCCAAACCGGAAAAAGCCAGTTCCGTCATATGTGTCTTGCCCAAACAGACAAGCCCCTGTTGGGTGGCTTGCTCTAAAACTTGGGCATCTTTTTGCGGCACTCGGCCCTTAAGAAGCTGCGTCCCCGCTTCGCAGGCCGTCCCCGAAGCGTCAAATAAATCTTTCCAAGAAATAGGAACCCCGTCTAAAAGACCAAGCCTTTGCCCATGTTTTGCGCGATCAGCCGCCGCCAACGCCATTGATCTGGCACGCCGAGGGGTCATGCGCGCATAAATGTCTTTGGCCCGCAAATGGGCCTGTGCAGCGTCTAAAAAATGCTCGACCAGCTCAACTGGATGAATTTCACCCCGTCCAATACCACGGCCCAAATCTGCTGCGGTCATCCAAAGATAATTGCTCATTCCAACCTCAGGTTAAAAAAATTTCTACTCGATCCTAGCGGCAGTTCAGCGCATGGACAATCCTTCAAGATACGCCATATTAGAGCCATGAGATATGACAGCGATATTTTGATTGCAGGCGGCGGGTTGAACGGCCCAGCCTTGGCATTGGCTTTGGCACAAAATGGGCTTTCGGTCACTGTGATCGATGCAAGAGAGGCGCCTTTACGTGCCGATGTGGGCTTTGACGGACGCGCCTATGCTTTAGCGTTGGGGTCGCAACGGCTTTTGTCTGCCTTGGGCCTATGGGCCGATCTGGGGCCAAAAACTCAGCCGATCTTGCAGATCAAAGCCAGCGACGGCCGGCCCAGCCAAGGGGCAGCAGGATTTTTCTTAAACTTTGATTCCGCCGAGATAGAAGATGGGCCGATGGGTTATATGGTGGAAGACCGCCATCTTTACACCGCCTTTTTGCAAGCCATGCAGGCGCATCCGCGTATCAATCTGATCTCTGGCACGCGGGTCACGGGCCAAAGCTTGCGCGATGGCTTGGTGGAAATTGGGCTTTCAAGTGGGAAAAGCCTGACGGGTCAGCTTTTAATCGGGTCTGACGGCCGCGACAGCCAAACCGCCAAACGTGCCAATATCACCCGACAAGGCTGGTCTTATGGGCAAACCGCTTTGGTCACGTCGGTACACCATAGTTTGCCACATAAGGGTATCGCGCATCAATACTTCATGCCCACAGGGCCTTTGGCGATTTTACCGCTTTCTGGTGGGCATTTATCCTCAATTGTTTGGAGCGAGGAAAGCTCACTTGCCGCAGCGGTGCAAGCCCTAAGCAACGACGATTATCTGGCAGCTTTGTCGCCCCGTTTTGGTGACTTTCTGGGAAAAATTTCCCTCGCGGGCCCGCGCTTCACCTATCCGCTGACGCTAAGCTTGGCGAACAGCTATGTTGCCACTCGGTTGGCCTTAGTGGGCGATGCGGCGCATGGCGTGCATCCGATTGCGGGGCAAGGGTTAAACCTAGGGCTACGCGATGTAGCCGCATTAGCCGAAGTGCTGATCTTAGCCAAAAGACGCGGCGAAGATCTGGGTGCCTTGTCTGTATTGGCGCGCTATCAAAACTGGCGCCGCTTTGACACAACCGCCATTGCCCTCGGAATGGACAGTGTTAATATGCTGTTTTCAAACGATAGTGTAATTTTGCGCACTGCGCGAAATCTGGGCCTGGGTTTGATAAATGCCATGCCCAAACTGCGCCAGAGCTTTATGCGGCAAGCCGCGGGCCTTACAGGGGATTTGCCCAAATTGATGACAGGGCAAAGACTTTAGGCTAAAGTTTGACGGCTTCAGAGGGAAGCATGATCGGGATGCCGTCGCGCAGCTGAAAGGCAAGGCCAGCCGATTTTGAGATAAGACGCTGTGCCTTTTCATCATAAATCAACGTGCCTTGGGTAACGGGGCAGACCAGCGCTTCAAGCATTTTTCGGTCAAATGAGGGGTTGGGTCGGTCAGGCGCGCTCATTGCATCTGGTCATCCGTTGGACCCGCATGTAGCGAAAATTCCATCAAAGTGACCAAAGTTTCACGCCTATTGGCGAGTGAGGGTGCCTCAAGTAGAGCTTGTTTTTCTTCATTTGGAAATGGGCACAGCATCGACAAAGCATTGATCAAAAGCTCGGGCTCGGCCTCTTCCATGTTCTGCCAGTCCGAGGCCAAGTTCATTGTTTTAAAATAACGCTTCAAAAGAGCCCAAAAAGGTCCGCGCGCGAACGCTTGATCCTGTTCCTCGGCGCCAAGGTCGCGGCCAAAAGGTGAAAAATCCACGTTAAAGCGACGGTAGGGGGCAAACCCTTCCACTTCGGTGCCAAGACGAAAGCGCGACGCACCCGTCACTGTGATCATATAGCGGCCATCTTCGGTTTCTGAAAAGCCCGTCAACCGCCCCGCACAGCCGATCGATTGCAGCCGCGCTTCGGCACCTTTGGGAACATCACGGGGCTGCACCATGCCCATCAAACGATGCGGCGATTTCATCACATCGTCTATCATAGCCAGATAGCGTGGCTCGAATATATGCAAAGGCATACGGGCACGTGGAAAAAGTACTGCCCCAGGCAACGGAAAAATAGGTATAATCTGAGGCAGATCAGTTGTTTTTGTCATATCATCAACCTAGGGCCGCAATGCGATAAAGCAAGTCTATATAAAGATCATTGACGACAAGCGTCTGCGCCCACGCAGGGCAATCGTATCTTGGGGCGGCAGGGCCTCGAAGATAATCGCAAGTTGAGTTTTGGCGGCTCCATCGTTCCAATCACGGTCAAGGCGGAAAAGCTCAAGCAGCGTGTCGACTGCTTCGTCAACTTTGCTGCCTGCATAAAGGGCCAAAGCCAGATTAAAGCGCGCTTGCATATCTTTAGGGTCGGCAGCAACAGAGGCGCGCAACTCTTCTTCGGGTCCTGCCGACTGGGATTGTAAGGCCAGCTCATATTGGGCGCGCACGGCCTCAAGTTCTTTGCTTTTGGCTAGGGTTTCGGGCACGGCATCTAGCAATGCGGCCACACGCTCTAGGTCTGGCAAGGCCAAATAGGCCCGCACCATGCCCGCGTAGGCGGCGGCAGAGGTTGGGTCTTCTTCAAAAATGGCAGAAAAGGTTTCAGCCGCATCTAAAGTAGCCCCTTCGTCGAGCATCGCATTGGCAGCGATCAACGCATCAGCAAGGCCGCCATCACCGGTTAAGGCTGACAAACGATCCACAAATGCTTTGATTTCCGAGCCGGGCTGTGCCCCTTGAAAACCGTCAACAGGTTTTCCGTCAAAAAAGGCAAATACGGCTGGAATAGACTGAACCCGCAGCTGACCTGCAACCGCTGGGTGCTGGTCGATATCAATTTTGACCATACGTACCTTGCCACCCGCCGCATCAACCGCAGTTTCAAGCATTGGGCCCAAGGTTTTACAAGGGCCACACCAAGGGGCCCAAAAGTCGACGATTACAGGCACCTCGCGGCTGGCCTCGATCACGTCGGCCATAAAGGTGGCGTCAGAGCTGTCGGTGACATATTGACTTTTTGCGGCGGCGCTTGGCGCGGTAGGGGGGGTAAGACCTAACATCATTTCCTCATCAAAAGCTTTTTACGTATATGGGGGACTTTTGCAGTTTTCCAAGGTCTTTAGGCTTTTTTAGCCCTAAAGATCAAAGGTTGCAAAAACCGGGGCATGGTCTGAAGGGCCTGTCCAGCCGCGCACGGCGCGCAATACACGGCTTGAATTGGCATTGGGGGCGATATCCGCGGTGGCCCAAATATGATCAAGACGGCGGCCCTTATCAGCAACATCCCAATCGGCCGCACGGTATGACCACCAAGAGTAAACCAAACCTTCGGGGATATCTTGGCGGGTGATGTCTTTAAAGTCACCTGCCGTCATGACGTCGTAAAGATGCTCAACCTCAATAGGCGTGTGAGAGACGATTTTCAAAAGGCTTTTATGGTTCCAAACATCATCTTCGCGCGGCGCAATGTTCAGATCACCAACCAAAATCGTCTTTTTGGGGGAAGAGCTGGCGAAATGGTCACGCATTTGGGTCAGATAATCTAACTTCTGGCCGAACTTCTCATTCACAGCACGGTCGGGCACATCACCACCTGCGGGCACATAGCAATTATGGATCTGCACCCCATTTGGTAAAGCGGCAACCACATGCCGCGCATGGCCCAGATTGGCAAAGTCCATACCACCCACGTCTTGCAAGGGGATTTTACTAAAAATCGCCACACCATTATAGGCTTTTTGTCCCCGCGCGACCATATGTTCATAGCCAAGCCTTGCAAACAATTCGCGTGGGATCTTTTCAACGGGACTTTTGCATTCTTGCAAACACAAGATATCGGGCTGTTCTTGGCGCATCAAATCGGCCACCAGATTTTCGCGCAAACGAATGGAATTGATGTTCCAAGTGGCAAGTAAAAAACGCATGATTGCTCCTTAAGCTTTAGCCCTATTTAGCAAAGCCCATCCCATTTAGAAAGGGGCTGTTCTTGGCGCTTTTGGGTGTGAAGCTTAAGAAACGGCCAGACGATAACCGCCCGGCTCAGTCAGTAGAATTTGGGCTTTTGATGTGTCAGGTTCGATCTTTTGGCGCAAACGGTAGATATGAGTTTCCAGCGTATGGGTCGTGACCCCTGCATTATAACCCCAAACCTCGTGCAATAGCTCTTCTCGAGCGACAACTTTTGATCCCGCGCGGTAAAGATACTTCAAAATACTGGTCTCTTTTTCAGTTAAACGCACCTTTTTGCTGGAAGCATCAAGCAACAGCTTTTGCGCGGGGCGAAACGTGTAATGCGCCAGAGAAAAGATTGCATCTTCGGATTGTTCATGCTGGCGTAGCTGCACCCTTAAGCGTGCCAAAAGCACAGGAAACTTAAAGGGCTTGGCAATATAATCGTTCGCCCCTGCATCTAGCCCATAAATCGTATCGGCGTCCGTATCGTGGCCCGTCAGCATCAAAATGGGGCATTTCATCCCCTGTTTGCGGATCAAACGGCATAGTTCACGCCCATCTGCGTCAGGAAGGCCCACGTCTAGAAGAATCAAATCATAAATATTCTCTTTGGTGCGCGCCAAGGCCGCAACGGCCGAATTTGCCTCAGTGACATCAAAATCTTGGGTTAGCGTCAATTGCTCGGCCAGGGCCTCGCGTAGATCGTCATCGTCATCGACCAAAAGAATTTTGCGTTGATTTGCCATTTAGTCCTCCGTATGCGGATAACATGGGCACATTGCGTGCGCTGTGCAAGATTGCTACAGCTGGTTCACGCCCTCGTGTCGAAAAACCGCTATATGTTTCATTTTCTCGCAACCCATATTAGGTAAAGGCAGGAGAGACTAAAATGACCCTTGCCCCAAGCCTGAATGAAACCCTAACCCGCGTGCGGTCTGACTTACGCATGGGCGTGCCTTTGGTCTTGGTTAATGGAGATCAGGCGTTGGTGATGTGCGCGGTTGAAAGCTTAAGTCCCGAGCGGTTGGCCGATTTGCGCGCCTTGGGTCAGGTAATTATGGCCGTGACCGCACGCCGTGCCCAGACCTTGAAACTACCCATCTATGATGGCGATTTGTCGCGCTTTTATGTGCCAAAGGATGAGAGCCTGGGCTGGCTTGCCGCGGTCGCGGATCCGGCTGATGATTTGATGCGCCCGCTAAAGGGCCCGTTTCGCGTGGCGCGCGATGGTGACGGCGCACTTTACGCCTTGGGCCTGCAGCTGGTCAAAACGGCCGAACTCTTGCCCGCCATTGTCGCGGTTATCCTAACACCCCAAGCCCAATATCGCACGAAAAAAGCCTTTGCCACCGCGCATGGGCTTAGCCTTCTTACGCTTGAACCAACGCTTTTGGCCCTGCAAAGCGCGCAGATACCTCAAGATATCATCGCCGCCCGTTTGCCCATGCGTTTGGCAAAGGCGGGGCGGCTGCAAATCTTTCGCGCCACCGACGGCGGGCAAGAACATTACGCGATCGAGGTGGGCAAACCCCTGCGCGAGGCGCCGCTGCTCACGCGCATTCATTCGGCCTGTTTTACGGGCGATGTTTTGGGCTCATTGAAATGCGATTGCGGCCCACAGTTGCACGCGGCCCTTGGGGCGATGGGTCAAGCGGGCGAAGGAGTGCTTTTATATCTAAACCAAGAGGGGCGCGGCATTGGCCTTGCCAATAAAATGCGCGCCTATGCGTTGCAAGATCAGGGTTTTGACACAGTCGAGGCCAACCACCGTCTGGGGTTTGAGGATGATGAACGCGACTTTCGCCTTGCCGCGTCTATTTTGCAGCAGATGGGCTTTTCCAAATTACGGCTGATGACCAATAACCCACACAAAATAGCCATGATGCAGGCCCAAGGGATGGACGTGGTCGAGCGCGTCCCCCTAAACGTGGGTGTCACGTCCGAGAATGCCACTTATATGGCAACCAAACGTACAAAATCGGGACATTTTGAATGATCGGCTTGCCGCATCTTAGGGTGACGGCCTTTGGTGCCAAAATGGCGGGGCGACATTTACCCTGCGCGGTTGGGCGTGGCGGGATTGGGCTCTCTAAGCGCGAAGGCGATGGGGTCACCCCTGCGGGGGTGCATAAGATTGTGGGGCTTTTGTACCGCCCCGACCGCATTGCCAAAGTCGATCTGCCTGACTGGGCGCTGCCCATTGGGGTGAATGATATTTGGTCAGACGATCCAACGGACCCCGACTACAATTTGCTGTGCCGTGCACCGCATCCGTTTGGTCATGAAAAGCTGCGCCGCTCTGATCCGCTTTATGACATGATTTTACTGACCAATTACAATTGGCCCTATGCCAAAGCGGGTGCAGGATCGGCAATTTTCTTGCATGTTTGGCGCAAAGCGCGCCACCCTACGGCGGGCTGCGTGGCTTTTGCAAAGTCTGACCTGATGTGGGTAGCACAAAGGCTACGCCCCGCCTCGCGCGTTATTATTCAGCTTTAGACGTCGAATTTTGGTGGCCGTGCCCCAAAAATGGCGCTGCCCACCCTCACATGGGTGGCCCCAGCGGCAATCGCCGCTTCGAAATCCGCACTCATGCCCATAGATAGGCCCAAAATCCCGTTACGTGCAGCCATGTCGGCCAGCATCACGAAATGAGGGCTTGGGTCTTGCCCGTCGGGGGGGATGCACATCAGCCCTTGCACGGGCAAATCCATCGCGCGGCATGTCTGCACGAAAGCATCGGTCTCATCGGGGAGGATGCCCGCCTTTTGCGCCTCCACACCCGTATTGACTTGTAAGAAAATATCAGGGCACTGGCCCAAATCCTGCGCGAGGCGTGCTATACGCGTTGCAAGTGAGGGACGGTCAACACTTTGAATAACGTCAAAAAGACCCATCGCCTGTTTAACTTTGTTGCTTTGTAGAGGCCCAATCATATGGACCTTGGCCCCGCAATGTTCCAAGCGCAGCGCGGGCCATTTTTGCGCCGTTTCTTGTACATAGTTTTCGCCAAAAACCTGGTGACCTTGGAGCAAAACCTGTTGCAATCTCACAATCGGCTGTAGTTTTGAAACGGCAATCAACGTCACTGCTCCCACGGGACCGCCCGCCTGGGTTTGAGCTTTTGCGATACGATCTTGTATGGCGGTCAATGACATGGGCGCTCCTTTAGCACAAATGGCCATAGTCAGTTCAAAAAGAAAAGCCCCCCAAATGAAAAAGACACGATCGATGCACGTTCTTTTCGGAAATGCGGTCTAAATTAGCCTGCGAAGGCTACACCAGACAAGTGTTTGCGTTACACATTCCAGATACCACATTACACGCATTTGCAACCTAACACATTGCTTGAGCGGGTAAAGATTGTGTCCTCAAAGGTTCATTGCTAAAAGGTGCATCGGTTTCATAAGGTTCATCATGCCCCCTTTTCACATTATCGGTGTCGCATATGAGGGTGATTTTGTCATCTCAGTGGATCATGCCTCAAACAGGGTGCCTAGCTTTGTGAATGACGGCGACCTAGGGGTGGGGCCTGAAGATATGGCGCGTCATATCTCCTATGATGTAGGAGCCGCAGGTGTAGCTTTCGCCTTAAGTGAGCATTTAAAAAGCCCAGCCGTTTTGTCTAACTTTTCGCGTTTGGTGATCGACCCAAATCGCAGTTTGCTTGACCCAACCTTGATTATGAAGCTTTATGACGGAACCCTCATTCCTGCCAACCGTAGCCTTTCTGCAGATCAAATCGCCACGCGTAATGCGCGACTTTACCAACCCTATCATGATGCGTTGCAAACTTTGCTGACGCGACAGCCCAAAGCGGCGCTTTTGGCCATTCATTCCTTTACTCCCTGCCTGCATGGCAGCGCCCCGCGCCCTTGGCACATCGGGGTACTTTATGCAAAAAAAGATCCACATTTATCGCAAGCAATTATGGCAGAGCTGGCCAAAGAAGCTGATTTGACAGTGGGGGATAATGAACCCTATGTTGGCGCCTTGCCGGGCGATTCCATTGACCAACATGCGTTGCAACAAGGCCGTCACAACAGCCTAATCGAAATCAGAAATGACCTGATCAATACAAAGGCGAAGCAAGTTCATTGGGCCGCGCGCTTGGCCCCCATTTTCATGCGGGCCTTTGAGACGTTAACGCCGCGCTAAAGTGCTTGTTTTCGCATCTCGTCTAAATAAACATCACGCAACCTTGTAGCGATGGGCCCGGGCTTGCCTGTGCCTATCGCGGTTCCGTCCACCTCCACCACCGGCATCACAAAGGCACTGGCCGAGGTGAAAAACGCCTCATCCGCGGTCAGCGCTTCTGCAATAGTAAAGGGGCGCTCGATAACTTGCAGCTGCGCCTCTTGAGCGCAGCGCAGCACCGCCACACGGGTGATTCCGTGCAAAATATCATGGGACAGATCCCGGGTGATGATTGTATTACCCTTAACAATATAAGTGTTGTTCGAGGTGCCTTCGGTCACAAAACCATCTTCCACCATCCAGGCATCATCACAGCCTTCAGCCTTGGCCAGCATCTTGCCCATTGATGGGTACAGCAGCTGAACCGTTTTAATGTCGCGGCGCCCCCAGCGCAGATCAGGAATAGAAATCACTCGAATTCCGTGGTTCGCCACAGGGGATTCGGCCATGCCGGGCTTGTTTTGGGTGAACAGAACCAAAGTTGGTTTTGTTAGCTTTGGGTCAGGAAAGGCAAAGTCACGATCGCCTGGATTGCCTCGCGTAACTTGTAAATATACCATACCGTCTACTATTTTATTTTCAGCTACCAGCTTGCGATGAATAGCCAAAAGCTCATCGTGGGTGGCAGGGCTTGGCATGTCAAGTTCGCGCAATGACCGATCAAGCCGCACCATATGGCCCACAAAATCAATCAGCTTCCCCCCCAAAACCGAGGTCACTTCATAAACACCATCCGCCATCAAGAATCCACGATCAAAGATCGATATGGTGGCGTCTTCTTCGGGTAAGAAAGTGCCGTTTACAAATACTGTTCTGCTCATTCTATCCCCATAACTGTGGCGTGGGCGGGCTGATCGTCGCACGATCAAATTCAAGTGCGTGGGGCTGGTCTTCGGCCAAAAGCATCGGCGCGTCAAGATCTACCATATCAACGCCTTGCGCCAACAAAACCGCAGGAGCAATCGCAAGGCTTGAGGTCACCATGCACCCTACCATCACCCCAAAGCCCATTGCGCGGGCCTGATCGCGCAATGCTATGGCCTCAGTCAGGCCACCCGCCTTGTCAAGTTTGATATTAACCATATCATATTTCCCCAAAAGCCCCGCTAAACTGGTGCGGTCATGACAAGATTCATCCGCACAAATAGGTAAAGGACGTGCAATTTCCCCTAAAATATCATCTTCATCCGCTGGCAAGGGCTGCTCGACCAAGACGACCCCCAATTTCATCAAATAGGGCGCTAGGGACTGGTATATATCCAGTGTCCACCCTTCGTTGGCGTCAACAATTAAACGGCTTTTAGGCGCTCCTGCCCGCACTGCTTCAAGTCGGCCAAGATCATCAACTCCCCCCAATTTTAATTTTAAAATGGGTCGGTCGGCATTTTGCATCGCTCTTTCACGCATCGCCTGAGGCGTATCAAGCGACAAAGTATAGGCCGTTTGTAGCGGTTTAGGGGCCACAAGGCCTAGCAATTGCCACACACGCAAAGCTTGGGATTTGCCCTCAAGATCCCAAAGCGCGCAATCAACGGCATTACGCGCGGCACCTGCGGGCAAAAGCGTTTGCAAATGGGTGCGTGTGACATCAGGGGGCAACTGAGAAATCTGGCCATGGGCCTTTGTAAAACTGTCGCCAAATCTGGCATAGGGAAGTGATTCACCCCGCCCAATATGGCCAGATCGGGCGATATTCACCTCAATTACCTCTGCTGAAACCCGCGCCCCGCGTGAAATGACAAAGGGCTGCACCAGCCGATACTCGCGCTTATATATTGAAATCATTTTGTTTTCCTTAAGAAGCGGGGGCGTTCTTGGAACAGATTCGCCTTTTTTTTGATAAAATGCCACAAAAGAAAATAAATATTCACAGGTTCGCGATTTTCGCAGAAACCCCGGTTCTGAGATGGGAGGGGAGGGGAGGCCCAGATCAGCACAATGGGAGGACGCGCACGTCAAGGCTTAGCCTCGGGGTACTTTTTTTGGCAGGGCTTCGCTGTGATTGGTTGCAATAATGTACTGAGGTGGGCATACACAAAGCTCAGCGATACGGAGTGTTTCTATGAATTACCTCGAATTTGAAAAACCATTGGCCGAGATCGAAGGCAAAGCAGAAGAACTTCGGGCTTTGGCGCGCGACAATTCTGAAATGGATATTGAAAAAGAGGCCGCAGCCCTGGACAAAAAAGCCAAGACGATGCTGGTTGATCTTTATAATGATCTGAGCCCTTGGCGCAAATGTCAGGTAGCCCGCCACGCTGACCGCCCACATACCAAAGATTATATTGAAACACTTTTTACCGAATATACCCCCCTTGCGGGGGATCGCAACTTTGCTGACGATCACGCCGTTATGGGCGGTTTGGCACGATTTAACGACCAGCCCGTGATGGTGATCGGCCATGAAAAGGGCAATGACACCAAATCGCGCATTGAACGTAACTTTGGCATGGCTCGCCCCGAAGGTTACCGCAAAGCCATTCGCCTGATGGATATGGCCCACCGCTTTAATCTGCCTGTTATCACCTTGGTTGACACGCCCGGCGCCTTTCCTGGCAAAGGTGCGGAAGAGCGTGGCCAAGCCGAAGCAATTGCGCGTTCGACCCAGAAATGTTTGGAAATTGGCGTACCATTGATTTCAGTGATCATTGGCGAAGGGGGCTCCGGCGGTGCTGTAGCTTTTGCAACGGCAAATCGTTTAGCCATGTTGGAACATTCGATTTATTCCGTCATCTCGCCCGAGGGTTGCGCCTCAATTCTGTGGAAAGACGCCAATAAAATGCGCGAAGCGGCTGAGGCATTGCGCCTGACAGCCCAAGATTTACAAAAACTGGGTGTTGCGGATCGTATAATCAATGAACCAGTTGGAGGCGCGCAGCGCGGCCGCGCCCAAACCATTTCGGCCGTGGGCGAAGCAATCGAACTTATGTTGCAAGAGCTTGCGGGAAAATCAGCGGCCGAGCTGGTGAAAGACCGTCGTCAAAAATATTTAAACATAGGCACCAAAGGTCTGGCCGCTTAGGGGTTTTCAGGGCTAGTGTCGGGCAGGGTGAACCCTGCCTCTTTCATCAGTTTGTTCGACTGATTTTCAATCACATCTTCAATTTTCTCCATAAAATCATGGGTCTTTTCGCCAGCGGCAATAGGTGCCATAAACTCCAACACCGCATGACCTGGCGTACGGTAAATGCCACGTTTAGGCCAAAATAGGCCTACATTCGTGGCCACTGGCACGCAGTCTTGGCCCAACTGCTTATAAAGAATGGCCGAGCCCACCTTATAGGGCATGTACACCCCAGGTGGGACACGGGTTCCTTGAGGGTAGATGATCAACTGCCCCTCGGGTGTGTAGCCGGACTGGACATCCGCCAACATCTTAGCAATCGCAGCTCCGCGCTTGCCGCGGTTGATCGGCACACAGCCAATACGCAGCGCGTAATAGCCCAAAAACGGCACAAAGCGCAGCTCGCTTTTCATCACAAAACGCGGGGTTCGCAAAGTCGAGAACAGCAAGATAATATCAAAGAAAGATTGGTGCTTTGAGGCGATCAAAACCCCTGTATCTGGCACTTGTCCCCTAATTTCGCTGGTGATACCTACCAACCATTTTGCCGAGAAGGTGACCCAGCGGCCAAAGCTGCGACAAGCCGCCTGCGCCCCTTTGGGCGAGACAATCGCATAAGGAAAATAGCTTATCGAAATCACTGCCAAAGACAGATACATTTGGATCACAAAGATCAGAGATAATATCCATTGCCAAGCATAGCGCATCAGATCAATTCTTTCAGTTTACGGTAGCCAGCCCAACGCGTGGCTATATAGGCAATTCCTGCCACAAAAAACGGCAAGGCCACAGGCCAAATCCATTGCCCCTGCACAAATCCAAAAGCCCGCAAAAACCCCGAGTTTTCGGCCACTTTTGGCATATAATGCAAGGCAAGAACAGCACACAAACAGCCAAAACAGGCGCCCAAAAAGGCCCGCAACGCAAAGCGACGCACAAAGGCGCGTACGATATAGCGGTCAGTTGCCCCCACAAGTTGCAATACTTTAATGACCGTGCCATTGGCCGCAAGCGCGGCATTAGCCGCCAAAACCACCATCATCGCTGTGACTGATAAAATCAGCCCAAGCGCCCCATAGCCCAGCCAGCGCAATTGCTGTGCCGCTGCCAAAATCGGACCGCGAAACTGCATGTGATCGTCGATGATCGCGTCTGGCAACTCGGCTGCAAGGCGTAGACGCAGTCCCTCAAAATCATAGCGCTCACCCGCATAGGTGACATCGAGCAATTGCGGCAATGGCAGCGCGTCAAAAGGAATATCATCGCCCAACCAAGGGGCCAAAAGCGCGGTTTGCGTGGCGCTGTCTAGGGGCTGGGCCTTTAAAATACCAGGCGTTTGGGCCAAGATTTGCAACAGCATATCTAATTGTTGCGCGCTATTTTCGTTGCTAGGCAAAATGCGGATAGTGGCGCGGCCTTGCAACTCAGACGACCAGTTTTGTGCCACAAGCCCCGCCGTCAATGCCAAGGCCATCGCGAAAACCGCAAGAAAACTCATAGCGGCGGCGGTCAGGCCGGTAAGCCACACGCCCAACCCCGAGGGCGGAACGATGCGCAGGGATTTGGTTTTCAACTCCTCGGTCGGGGGAAGGGTGCTGCGTTGCTTCATAAATCAGCCCCAGCCAACAGAACGCGCCCGTCTTTGATACGCAACACCCTCGCGGCCACTTGGGCCTTAACGGTGCGAATCAAATTCAGATCATGGGTCGCAACAACGATTGTTTTTCCCATTTTATTCAGTTCAACCAAGAGGGTCAGCAGGCGCAGAGACATTTCCCAATCGACATTTCCCGTCGGTTCATCCGCTAAGATTATCTCAGGTGACGTGATTACCGCGCGCGCCAAAGCCACGCGCTGCCTCTCGCCGCCCGATAAAGCGGCGGGGGTCATGCCAACCACCGACGAAAGGCCCACCCAATTGAGCAAATCCGTTACATCTTTCGGCAAGGCCGCGCGCCCCGCCACTGTCAGAGGTAAAATAACATTATCAATCACGGACAGATGCTCAATAAATTGGCATTCTTGATGCACAACGCCAATCCTGCGGCGCATTTGCGGCAGGTCGTCGCGTATCAAAGCGTGGGTGTCTTGGTCAAACACCGATACTCGCCCCAGTGATGGCACCAAGTCCGCGTAACATAATTTTAAAAAGGTCGACTTGCCCGACCCCGAAGGGCCGGTCAAAAAATGAAACGAACCGGACGCTATTTGCACTGTCACATCGGACAGGGTCGCCGTGCCACCATAACTATATGCAACCTGCTCGAATGCAATCACGCGCCAATCCTTTGCCAAACAGTGGTCAGTTTCGCCCAACTAATCCCAAGTTTCAATGACATTGGCAGCAAAACGCCGCACAAAGGCTTGGATGTATCAAAATAGATTGTTAGAACAGGTTAAAGCTGTTGAATAGCGCTTGGGGAAATTGGATGCAGATTGTATGTCCTAATTGCGAAGCCCATTATGAGGTTGGCTATGACTCCATTGGAGATGCGGGCCGCCAGGTTCAATGCTCAAATTGTGGTCACACATGGTTAGCGATGCGCCAAGAAGAAGACCAGGTTCTCAGCGCACCCCAAGTTCCAAAGTCAGCAACATTCCCCGCGCCAACGGCCGCTCCCGTACAAGAAAGCGAAACGCTGCCCAGGCCTGCGGCCGTGACCCCCGAACGAAAAACCAGCGAGGCCGACCGCAAACCCATTGATGAGACCGTCTTAAGCATTTTGCGCGAAGAGGCCGCCCGCGAAGCCCAGCAGCGCCTCAATGAATCCGGCGGGATCGAAGTACAAACCAATTTGGGCCTACAAGCACCAGCCCCCCAGAAAATGCCCACAAGGCCCACCGCAAGCGACACCCTGCCCCACATCGAGACTTTTGGCGAAAACCGGCACCCCGCCACACCTGAAACTGAAACTACGAAATCATCGCAAAACTCCGAAAAACCCCTGTTGCAAAAAATACCGGCCACAAAAAAAGAAAGCTCCTTTTGGCCCAGTTTCTTTTTATGCTTGGGCATTGGGGTTGTCGCGGCTTTACTTTATGTTAATGCACCCAAAATCGCCACAGTGGTGCCCGCACTGGCCCCCCACGCCCAGCTTTATGTTGAAAAAACTGACCTTTTGCGTGCGCATTTAATCGAGTGGGACGCAATTGCAAGGGCGCAAGTCACCCTTAGGCTGCACGCTACAATAGACTGGGCGGAGCCAGTTTTAGTGGAACTTTGGAAAATTACGCTTGAGAAAATAAGTCCTATTGACCCAGTTTTATCCCAAATCCAAGGTGTTTATCAGGAGCTTTCGGCCTTGCTCAACAAGTTTTTTGAAAACTTAGGCAACGGCGGCTAAAAGAAGTCATGCAAGCGGCGCAGGTAATACGCTCATCCTTGGGGCGCGCGACTTCTTCCTTGCATCGGCGAATTTCATTTAGAAACTCTTGCGCTTGAAGGTTTGCACCCTCATCAGGGACGATGTGGCACCCTTTACCCTCACTCGCTTCCATGGGAAGCAGGCGACTTAATGGGTCGCGCGGGTCCTGCGGATCACTTTGCCCATAGCGGTCCCACAGTGGGGTGATCGGACTGAGCCCCAGATGCCAGCGCTTGGTCAATGTCGTGCAAACCTTGGCGCAGGGCCTGGATCGCACTGGCTTGGTAATCTAGGACTTTTGCCATATCGCCTTGGCGTATCGCCTCTTCGGATTAACGCATGGTGCCATATAACGGCGACCCCAAACTTGAAGAAAGTGGAATTCCCATATTTGACAGAGGCGCAATCGTGCCAAAAAAGCAATGCCATCACCAAAACCAATAAGGCCACATTTCGTAGCGTAAAAGAATCACGCACGGTAAGGCGTAGATCAGGCGACACTGTGAGTGCAATTTGGGAGGCGCTTAAAAGAGGCACCCAATCTTAACTTTCGTTACTCAACCACTCTGGCATCCTATCGCGTGCGATCATTTCCTCAAGTGTTGGGCGGGGTCTGATAACGGCAAAGTTATGATCATGCACCAATACCTCGGGAATGAGTGGGCGCGAATTATATTCCGAGGCCATTACCGCGCCATAAGCCCCAGCCGAGCGAAAGGCCACCAAATCACCCGCTGTCAAATCCGTAAGGGGGCGGGCTTTGGCAAAGGTATCACCCGTCTCGCACACGGGGCCAACGATATCATAGGGGCGGGTTTTTGCACCGATAGCGGCCTCCTGCACAGGAATTATATCATGATGCGCGCCATACATCGAGGGCCGCACCAGATCATTCATTGCTGCATCTAAAATCAAGAAATCTTGTCCCTCACCCTCTTTGACATAGATAACTTTTGAGACAAGGATGCCCGCATTTCCCGAAATAAGGCGGCCGGGCTCAATCTCAATTTCGCAGCCCAAATGGCCAAGTGTGCGTTTTATCAAAGCGCCATAATCCGACGGCAAAGGCAGTGGCAGGTTTGACTTTTCGTAAGGAATGCCCAAACCTCCACCCAGATCAAGGCGGCGGATATTATGACCCTGCTCGCGCAGCCTGACGGTCAGCTCGGCTATTTTAAGATATGCCTCTTCAAAGGGTGCAAGGTCGGTGAGTTGGCTTCCAATATGCACATCTATGCCAATCACATCAATCCCAGGCAGGCTGGCGGCCAAAGCATAGACCTCAGGGGCGCGGTTGATGGGGATTCCAAATTTATTTTCTTTCTTGCCCGTGGCAATTTTTTCATGGGTCTTTGCGTCAACATCGGGGTTCACGCGAATTGTTATGGGGGCAATTTTATCCAAGGACGACGCTACTTGCGAAAGCGCCAGCAACTCAGCCTCTGATTCTACGTTAAATTGCCGAATACCTCCCAAAAGTGCCATTCGCATTTCATCTTGGGTCTTTCCAACTCCCGAAAATACAATTTTTTCACCCGACACGCCTGCAGCCAAAGCGCGTTGATATTCCCCACCCGAGACAACATCCATTCCCGCCCCTAAGTTACCCAAGACCTTAAGAACAGCGATATTTGACAGGGACTTGATTGCAAAACAAACCAAATGGGGCATCGGATCCAGCGCTTGGGTGAACAGCTGATAATGACGGGTCAAAGTGGCGGTAGAATAGCAATAAAAGGGTGTGCCAACTTCAGCCGCGATATTGCGCACAGCAACATCTTCGGCGTGCAGGGCGCCCTTTTTATATAGAAAGTGATCCATTCAATATTCCTTAAGTGACCTGTCTGGTCTGCAAAAACAAATAAAGCGGCAAGAGGCGCCGATAATAAAGGTCGAAGGTATCTCCAAAAGTACCAGAAAATTGTGCCGCAACCACGTTTTTGTTAGAATCCAAACGGTCTGACTAATGGCAGAAATTGTCAGACCCCACGTCAAATATCGGATCGAAACATTGACATACCAAGCCGTAATCAGCCTCAACAGCCTACTGCCGCTTTCGCGCATAAATGTCAAAAACCAATACATCGGATGAACTGCACCGCACAGGCTTACAGCCAAATAAATCTTTTTAAGCGGCGACATTAAAAAAAAAGCTCCCCAGATTTCAGCGCGGGGCGATCAGGTGCACCCCCTGCTCCACAACCGCTAAGCAGCAAAAATACAAATAAAAGCCCGACAAAAACCCGCATTACCACAATTCCTTTTTCCACCGCGCCACTTGCTCGGCGACGCGCACGGGTGCTGTTCCCCCATATGAAATACGGCTATTGATCGAATTTTCCACCCCGAGAACGCTAAAAACATCTTGGGTGATCGCGGCGTGGATCGTTTGCATATCCGCTAAGGTCAGATCAGGTAGATCGCAGCCTTTTTGCTCTGCCAAGGCGACCAATGATCCCGTGACGTGATGTGCGTCGCGAAAGGGCTGACCCAGCGCGCGCACCAGCCAATCGGCCAGATCTGTTGCGGTTGAGAAGCCCGAGCCCGCAGCCTGCGCCAACGCGGCGCGCTCTGCTTGCATATCGCCAACCATGCCCGTCATTGCTGCCAAACCAAGCATCAACGTATCGGCAGCATCAAAGACTTGTTCTTTGTCTTCTTGCATATCTTTTGAATAGGTCAGTGGTAGACCTTTCATAACTGTGAACAGCGCCACCGTAGCCCCCAAGATCCGTCCCAGTTTAGCTCGCAACAATTCCGCCGCATCGGGGTTTTTCTTTTGCGGCATGATCGAAGATCCGGTGGTCCACCGGTCAGACAGCAGTACAAAGCGAAACTGCGCTGAAGACCAAATCACCAGCTCTTCCGCAAACCGTGACAAATGCATCGCACAGATGGATGAGGCTGACAAAAACTCTAACGCAAAGTCCCGATCAGATACTGAATCCAAACTATTGGCGGTAGGCCCATCAAAGCCCAAAGCGGCCGCAGTGGCCTGCCGGTCGATGGGAAATGAGGTGCCCGCCAAAGCCGCAGCCCCCAAAGGCGACAGATTCATGCGTTTGCGTGCATCTTGAAAGCGGCTACGATCGCGCGACAGCATCTCGACATAGGCCATCATGTGATGGCCCCAGGTCACAGGCTGTGCGGTTTGCAAATGTGTAAAACCAGGCATGGGCCAACCAGCACCCGCTTCGGCTTGGGCCAAAAAGGCGCGCATCAAAGCTTCGATCCCTAAGATCACCGCATCGCATTGATCCCTCACCCAAAGGCGGAAATCAACCGCCACTTGATCATTGCGCGAGCGTGCGGTGTGCAGCCGTCCCGCAGGCGTACCGATGATCTCTTTCAAACGGGCCTCGACATTCATGTGAATATCTTCCAGCGCCTCTTGAAACTGAAACTTTCCTGCCTCTATTTCTGACAAGACCGTGAGCAGCCCTTCCTCTATGGCGGCCGCATCGCTATCATTGATAATATCTTGTGCAGCCAACATGGCAGCATGGGCGCGAGATGCGCGGATATCTTGGGCGAACAGCCGTTGGTCAAAGCTGATAGAGGCATTGATCGCCTGCATGATCGCATCAGGGCCCGCGGCGAAGCGTCCGCCCCACATCGCATTGGCCTGATCGGTGGGTTTAGATATATTTGACATGATGGCCTTTGGAGTTTGCTATGGTACGTGTAATATTTGCTCTTCTTTATACGGCCTTGCTGCTTGGTGCAAATGCTGCTGCTGCTGACGTTGCAAAAGCCCAAACACTTCAGACGGGTGAGATGCGCAAATTGCTGTTCCACCCTAAGGCACAACCTGTGGCCCAGAAGCCCTTGGTTGATTTAAATGGCGCCCCCCAAGATCTAAGCCCCCATCAAGGTCAATGGGTGGTTTTGAATTTTTGGGCCACCTGGTGCGCGCCGTGCCGTAAGGAAATGCCCAGCCTAGACAAATTGGCTCTGGCGATGCAGGGGCGTAATCTGTTGGTGCTTACGGTGGCCACAGGGCCAAACCCTGTGCCCGCCATCACTGCCTTTATCGCCGAGACAGATCTCAAAAATATAACGTTTTTACGTGATCCCACCTCACAGATGGCGCGGGCGATGGGGGTTATGGCCCTACCCGTGACGCTGCTGATCAATCCTCAAGGGCAAGAGGTGGGGCGCCTCATTGGTGACGCAGATTGGGCCGCACCCAACGCGATCGCATTTTTTGAGGCGCTAACTTCCTAAAGGCCCACCACCGCTTTATGGCGCGGGCAGGTGACCAAATGGTCGTTGACCATGCCCACCGCTTCCATAAAGGCGTAAACGATGGTGGGGCCGCAAAAAGTAAAGCCGCGCTCTTTTAGGTCGTTAGAAATGCGTTCTGAGAGATCGGTTTTGGTTGGCACTTCAGCGTGACTCACAAAGTGATTTTGCAGTGGCTTTCCATCTAAATAACGCCATAAAAACTGATCGAACCCCATTTTTTCTTGAATGCGCTCATAAGCGCGGGCAGAAGCTATTGCACCCTTTATCTTGCCCCGATGGCGCACGATGGCCGAATTTTGTAAAAGTTGCTCCACCTGTGGTTCTCCCCACTGCGCCATAATGTGAGGATCAAACCCCGCAAAAGCCTGCCGAAAAGCGGGTCTTTTACGCAAAATAGTGATCCATGACAGCCCCGCCTGAAATCCATCTAGTATTAATTTTGCGAACAAAGCTTGCGGATCTCGTTCGGGAACGCCCCATTCTTCGTCATGATAGGCTTGATATAAAGGGTCTTGCCCACACCAAGGGCAGCGGTCTGCTTCTGCTAAGTTGATATGCATATGCGATTTGCCTTTATCGAAATTCATTGAAGTTTTCTTTTTAAGAGCAGACTAATTAATCACCCTCGCAATAGTCAGAGCCGATAATCCAAAACCCGCTAAAACTAGATATGCCATGTCTTACGCGCATTTGAATGAATTTTCAAACATTGGGGACCCTGAAGGCCAGGGCTTTGGGCTATGCTGGCCGTTTAATTGATAAAGAGGTGCTTGGCACCATTTAAAAAGCCACTAATGAACTATGGGTGCCGCTGGCCTATCGTACGTCCCTTAAACCCGAGTAAAATCGCCCATTACGAAGCTTTGATGCGCAATGCCGATCCAGCGGGCCACATCATTGCTGCGCGGGACTTTATTTCTGTGATCAGGTAACAGAAAACAGTCGTAAGATTATTTGCGTTATGTTGCGCAAATGGTTGCGCGCCTTGATTAATAACTCTGTCTTGTGGCTTTCGATCAATCAGTCAGCGTACTCAATCGCCTATCAACGCCGTATCAAATTGCTAAGCGCGCCTTTTTTAGCATTGCAAAAACCTATGATTTCTTCACGATTTCTCCGCCAGTTGAAAGCCAGGATGAGGTAAACTTTTGAATAGATTTGATCCTTAATTGTCTGCAAGACTTCCCGTTATAAGCCCCGACCGTTAAACCAGTTTTCGATAAAATTCAGCTTTAGGGGCAATATGCGGCCCTAAATTTTTGGTCAGAAATTGGAAAAACCTTGCGTTTTTGGGCGGAAGTGCTATCGAAATGCTGCACAGCAGCAAAAAGCCGCTACATTGAAATTGAAAGGACTGCCATGACCAATGTCGTTATCGTATCCGCGGCTCGTACCGCTGTCGGAAGTTTTAATGGTGCTTTCGCAGCCACCCCCGCCCATGAATTGGGGGCTGCCGTGATCGAAGAAGTCGTCGCGCGGGCTGGTGTAGATAAGGCAGAAGTGTCCGAAACAATCTTAGGCCAAGTTCTAACGGCTGGCCAAGGACAAAACCCTGCCCGCCAAGCCCATATTCGTGCAGGTCTTGCCAAAGAGGCCAGCGCATGGTCGATCAATCAGGTCTGCGGCTCGGGTCTACGCGCCGTGGCTTTAGGGGCCATGCATGTTCAGCTGGGCGACGCTGATATCGTCATTGCTGGCGGACAAGAGAATATGTCCCTGTCCCCACATGTTGCGCATTTGCGCGCAGGGCAAAAAATGGGCGACTTGTCTTTCATCGACTCGATGATCCGCGACGGTTTGTGGGACGCATTTAATGGTTACCACATGGGCCAAACGGCAGAAAACGTTGCCGCAAAATGGGGCATAACCCGCGAGATGCAAGATGCTTTTGCCCTTGATAGCCAAAACAAAGCCGAAGCCGCACAACGCGAAGGCCGCTTTGTAAATGAAATCGTTCCCTTTGTGATCAAAACCCGCAAAGGCGATATCACCGTCAGCGCTGACGAATATATCCGCTACGGCGCGACTATGGACAGTATGACCAAGTTACGCCCTGCCTTTGTCAAAGAGGGTACTGTGACAGCCGGCAATGCCTCAGGGCTGAATGACGGCGCGGCCGCCGTCATGGTCATGTCTGAGGCCGATGCCACAAAGCGCGGCCTAACGCCTTTGGCGCGCATCGCCTCTTATGCAACGGCGGGGCTTGATCCCGCGGTGATGGGTGTAGGGCCCATTTACGCGTCGCAAAAAGCTTTACTTAAGGCGGGCTGGAATGCCGCTGACCTTAATTTGGTTGAGGCCAACGAAGCCTTTGCCGCCCAAGCCTGTGCTGTCAACAAAGACATGGGCTGGAACCCAGATGTGGTGAACGTCAACGGCGGTGCAATTGCGATCGGTCACCCGATCGGCGCTTCTGGCGCGAGGATCTTGAACACATTATTATTTGAGATGGCGCGACGCGACGCGAAAAAAGCTTTGGCCACTTTGTGCATTGGTGGTGGTATGGGCGTTGCCATGTGCCTAGAACGTCCTTAAGTTCAGATGGTCTAGGCTGCACAAGGTGGCCCAGACACTTTCATATATGGGAGGCACATATGACACAGGTAGCTTTGGTTACGGGCGGAACCCGCGGTATTGGCGCGGCGATCTCAATCGCTTTAAAAAACGCGGGTTACACAGTTGCCGCAAATTACGCAGGCAATGATGATGCCGCAGCGGCCTTCAGCGCCGAAACTGGCATAGCAACCTACAAATGGTCAGTTGCTGACTATGACGCTTGCACACTTGGAGTAAAATTAGTCGAAGCTGATCTTGGCCCTGTTGCTGTCTTGATCAACAACGCCGGAATTACTCGCGACGGCATGTTTCATAAAATGACCCTCAGCCAATGGAAAGAAGTGATCGACACCAACCTCAATGGACTTTTCAACATGACCCATCAGGTTTGGGGCGGCATGCGTGACCGTAAATTTGGCCGCGTGATCAACATCAGCTCGATCAATGGTCAAAAAGGTCAAGCGGGTCAGGCGAACTATTCGGCGGCCAAAGCAGGCGATCTGGGCTTTACCAAAGCCCTTGCGCAAGAGGGTGCGCGCGCGGGCATCACCGTCAATGCCATCTGCCCTGGATATATTGGCACCGAGATGGTGCGGGCGATTGACGAAAAAGTGCTTAATGAGCGTATTATTCCACAGATCCCAGTTGGCCGTTTGGGCGCACCCGAAGAAATCGCGCGTTGCGTGCTGTTTTTGGCCGCACAAGATGCAGGCTTTATCACGGGTGCCACCCTTAGCGCCAATGGCGGACAATATTTTATCTAAACCAACTGCCTTTGGGCAGAAATAACTTTAAATATCCAAAAACTGCGCCACTGCGATAGGGGTTAGGGCCGCGG
>ERZ888423.261-NODE-261-length-56262-cov-16.090113_pt1 | contig 56262 bp, 58 predicted proteins | sample MGYA00520523_ERZ888423 | MGnify/ENA primary metagenome ERZ888423 (study PRJEB32303, sample SAMEA104408611) | aquatic metagenome | biome: Brackish water; feature: Pelagic; material: water | place: Baltic Sea | collected 2014-06-08T10:24:00 | depth 30,27 m ... | reverse complement strand
CGGTCGAGTTGGTCGAGCACCTCAGCGACCCCGGAGTCCCGAAAATCACCGGCGAGGTCGACGGCCGTCGGCGCCGGGGTCTCGCCGTCGGCCATCAGCGCTCAGTAGTGATCGTGACGTTCACCGTGCGGCCGGCAACCTCGGTGCGAGTCATCTTGAAGGTCGGTTCCACGGCGGGCCGGTTGACGATGAAGCTCAACCGGACCGTTTCGAATCCGCGTGTCGAGTCGAAGGCGTTAATGCGGATGTAGGAATCCGGAAAGGCGTCCCGGCAGGCCTTAAGTTCCATCATCACCCCGGCCGCGTCCCGCAGATCGAACATCGGGTTGCCCCACATCTCCCAATAGGTGTTGCGGGGGTGCGGGTCGTCGGTGTATTCGATACCGACCGCCCACTCATTTCTTAGGCAGTATTCGACCTGGGCCGCGATCTGGGTATCGTCGAGGTCGGGCAGGAAGGAAAAGCAGCCCTGGGTAACTCGCATGTCGTGTGCTCCCTGACTCAGAAGGACGTCGACACCTGCGGAGCGTAGTCCGAGGTGTCGGTGGATTCGTAGTTGAATGAAATGTTGCCCCAGATGTCCAGCGCGGCTTCCACCGGCTTGCACCACTTGGCAACGGCACGAAGAATTTCCGGGCCCTCGTTGAGAATGTCGCGTCCCTCGTTGCGGGCCTGCACCATGGCTTCGAGGGCAACCCGGTTGGCCGTCGCGCCAGCTTGGATGCCCATCGGATGCCCGATCGTGCCACCACCGAACTGCAGTACGACATCGTCGCCGAACAGGTCCAGCAGTTGGTGCATCTGGCCGGCGTGAATACCGCCGGAGGCCACCGGCATCACCTTGCGCAGATCCGCCCAATCTTGCTCGAAGTAGATGCCGCGCGGTAGATCGACCTCGTTTTTCAACTCTCGACAGACGTTGTAGTAACCCTGCACGGTCATCGGGTCGCCCTCGAGTTTGCCCACGGCGGTGCCGGCGTGGATGTGATCGACCCCGGCCAGACGCATCCACTTGGCGATCACCCGGAAGGAGATGCCGTGGTTCTTCTGCCGTGTGTAGGTGCCGTGACCGGCGCGGTGCAGGTGCAGGATCATGTCGTTCTGCCGAGACCACTCCGACATCGACTGAATCGCGGTGTAGCCGATCACCAGATCGATCATTATGATGGCAGAGCCAATATCCCTGGCGAACTCGGCGCGACGGTACATCTCCTCCATCGTGCCGGCGGTGACGTTGAGGTAATGGCCCTTGACCTCACCGGTTTCAGCTGCGGCCTTGTTGACCGCCTCCATGCAGTACAGGTACCGGTCCCGCCAGTGCATGAACGGCTGGCTGTTGATGTTCTCGTCATCCTTCATGAAGTCCAGGCCGCCCTTGAGGCCCTCGTAGACGACGCGGCCGTAATTCTTCGCCGACAACCCGAGCTTGGGCTTAGTGGTAGCGCCCAGCAGTGGCCGGCCGAACTTATCGAGGCGTTCACGCTCAATGACGATCCCGGTGGGCGGGCCCTTGAAGGTCTTCACATAGGCGACCGGCAGGCGCATGTCCTCCAGACGCGCCGCCTTGAGCGGCTTGAAGCCGAACACGTTGCCGATAATTGAAGCGGTGAGATTGGCGATCGAACCCTCCTCGAAGAGGATCAGGTCGTAGGCGATGTAGCAGAAGTATTGACCCGGAATGTTGGGCACCGGCTCGATCTTGTAGGCCTTCGCCCGGTACTGGTCTGCGGCAGTCAGGCGATCGGTCCACACCACCGTCCAGGTGGCGGTCGAACTCTCTCCGGCCACCGCGGCGGCGGCTTCGATGGGGTCAACGCCTTCCTGCGGGGTAATCCGAAACAGCGCCAGTATGTCGGTGTCCTTAGGCACGTAGTCGCCATCCCAGTAGCCCATTTGGGAGTACTTCAGCACCCCCGCCTGGTAGCGCTGCTTGCCTCTGATCTCGCCGGGACCGGAATCCATTGCCGTGTTTCCTTTCGAAGCTGCCGCCGCGCTCAAGGCGGGCGTCTCGGAGTGTAGCCGTCTCAGTCGGCCCAACTCGGGGCCTTGGAAAGACCGTCAGGAATTGCGCCGCTTGCGCTCGACCATCTGCAGTATCAGCGGCGTCAGGATCAGCTGCATGGCCAGGTCGAGTTTGTTCCCGGGCATGACGATGGTGTTTGCCCGCGACATGAAGGAGTTGCCAATCATCGACAGCAGGTACGGAAAGTCGATACCGCGCGGGTCGGCGAACCGGATCACCAGCATCGACTCATCCGGTGTCGGGATCCAGCGCGCGACGAACGGGTTGGACGTGTCAACGACCGGCACCCGTTGGAAGTTGATGTGGGTTTCCGAGAACTGCGGTGTGATGTAGCGGACGTAGTCGGGCATGCGGCGCAGAATCGTGTCCATCACGGCTTCAGCGGAGTAGCCCCGACTGGCCCGGTCTCGATGGATCTTCTGAATCCACTCCAGGTTGATGACCGGTACGACGCCGATCTTCAGATCGGCATATTTCGAGAGGTTTGCGGTTTCGGTGATCGCGCACCCGTGCAGTCCTTCGTAGAACAACAGATCGCTGGGTTCGAATGCGCGCCAGGGACTGAACGTGCCGGCCGGTTGGCCGAACAACTTTGCTTCTTCATCGTCGTGCATGTAGGTCCGGGTGCGTCCGGATCCGGTGCGTCCGTATTCCTCGAAGACCTCCGCGAGAATGTCGAGTTCGTTGGCTTCAGGGTTGAAGTGGCTGAAGTTGTCGTTGCCCCTGGCCTCTTCTTCGGCAATGCGCACCTTCATGGCTGCCCGGTCGTAGCGGTGGAACGCATCGCCCTCGATGAACGCGGCCGCGATGTTTTCCCGCCGGAAGATCAGCTCGAAGATGGCCTTGACCGACGTTGTCCCCGCTCCGGACGAGCCGGTGATGGAGACGATCGGATGTTGGGCGGACATGGGAGCTACCTTCCCGACTTGCGGAACAGGCCACGGGAACTGAACAGCGGCGAATGGATACCGGCGTGATCGATGCCATCGTGGTAGCGCAAGACCTGGGTTACCTCGGCAGTCGACCCAAACACCAGCGGTGTGGTTTGGTGCAGCGATCGGGGAATCTGCGCCAGGATCGGGTTGATGCCGTCGGTGGCGAGACCGCCGGCCTGCTCGATCAGCAGCGCGATCGGATTGACCTGGTACACCATGCGAAGTCGACCGTTGCCGTAACCGCGGCGGCTGTCACCCGGGTAGAGGAATACCCCGCCGCGCAGCAGGATCCGGTATGCCTCCGCGACCAGAGATTCCGTCCACCGCATCGTGAAATCACGGCCGTGCGGCCCCTCACTGCCGTGCAGGCAGTCATCGACATAGTGCCGGATGGCGCTTTCCCAGTGCCGCTGATGGGAAACGTCGACGGCGACGTCGTCAGTCTTGCGCGGGATCTGGACCTCGACGTGGGAACGCAAGAAAGCCCCGACTCGGGGGCCGTAGACGAAGACGTGGGTGCCCTCGCCCAGGGTGATCGCCAGCACCAGGCGCGGCCCGTAACAGAAGAAGCCCGCCGCGATCTGGTTGGCGCCCGGTTGCAGCAGGCTCGCCAATGCGTCTGCATCGACGTCACCCACTACCGGCAGTAGGGCGAAGACGGTACCGATCGGCATGTTGATGTCGATGTTGACCGAGCCGTCAAGGGAATCGACGGCGACCGCCAACGTTGCCGAGGGGTCGAGCAGTTCCGGGTGCTCAGTTTCTCCCGATGCGAAGAGCGCAACAGGGGCGGCGCGAACCTCCTCGAGAAAGCAGTCGTTACCGAACCGTTCGAGGGTCTTCTGCTCCTCGCCGACATCCGGTTGGGCGCCCCGGCGATCCGAGGGTGCGACACCCTGGGCGGCTGAGTGGATTTCACCGCTTACGCTTACCGCCGCCCGGGCCAGCGCGAGAACGGTCGACCGGACGGCATGGCTACCGCCGGCCTCCTCAAGCCAGTCTTCCAGAGCCTTGCCAGGCATAGCGATCCTTCCCCGGGCGCGCCGCAGGTCTCACCCGCAGAACTCGCCCAGGATAGGTGAGCCGCGGTCGTCACGACCCCGATCCGGAATATCCGCTCAGCGGGTGCGAAATCATGGTCGGGAGCCCTTACTCCCCCTCAGGCGTCGGCGCCGGAACTGCCGGTGGCAATGCTCGTGGCGGTGCGTTCATCGGCCGTTGAGCGATGAGCAACAGCATGTCGCTCATCGTGACGTCCTCGGTTCGGACGGTGTTCCAGATGTCCCGCAGGTAGCCCAGGGTGCGCCGTTCGGGAGGCTCCCGGGTGGTACCCGGCGGCAGGTTGTCCGGGCTCGGCAAGTGCGGCACCACGTCCGGCATCGTCACCGCCGTCAAAGCCGCGTCGGATGCCGGGACGACGTCGACAACGGCCGGCGACGGGGGTTTAGCGGGATCGGCGCCGGCGCCGGGAGCGTTAAGTCCGGACGCACCGAGCAGTGTCAGGGCGATCACGGCAGCCAGACCCGCCGGGATACGTCGCCGTTGCCCGGTGCGCACACCGTTGTCCATCTGGTTCCCCTGCCCGCCGGAGGTCTCTACCTGCTCAATCCGCGGACACGACGATTTCGTTACATCCGGCACACGCGTACCGCTCCCGTGCCCGACAATGCAGGGATGCCCAACGATCCGGGAATGCATCTGCTGTTCAGCACGATGGCGGTCGCCATCGCCTTCACCTCGGCGGCTCCGGTGAGCGCCGTCCCCGACATCGGCGTGCCTCCGGTGAGCGCGGCCGCCGCCGCGGCCGGCTTCATCGACGTGCGGACCGTAGTCCCGGACGCCATCATCGACCTGCGCTACGCGACAGCGAACAACTTCGTCGGCGCACCCCTGTATCCCCTCGACGCCCGCTGCCTGGTGCACGAGTCGCTGGGAGCCGGCCTGGCGACGGCGGCCGACACCCTGCGTCCGGCGGGTCTGACACTGGTGTTTTGGGACTGCTACCGCCCGCACGAGGTTCAGGTGCGACTGTTCGAGGCGGTGCCTGATCCGGACTGGGTGGCCGAACCCGGCGACTACGCAAGTGGCCATGAGACCGGGCGCTCGGTGGATGTCACCATGGTCTCGGGCGGGGTCCCGGTGGACATGGGCACCGACTTCGACGACTTCTCGCCGATCGCCAATGCCTACGCCACCGACGGTCTGAGCACCCGGCAGCAGGCGAATCGTTCGGTGTTGCGCAATGCCATGGCGAAGGGCTGGATTGCGCCCTACGTCGGTGAGTGGTGGCACTTCGACGGACCCGGCGCGAGCGTGGACCGCCCGATCCTCGACGTGCCGGTGAACTGAACCCAGAACGTCTGCGCGGACTCCTCAGAACCGGACGTTCAGACCCGCGGGTCCTTGACATACGTCCGGAAGACCTCGGCCGGAATTGCATTGCCGGAGAACAGTTGCCGGACGAGGTCGACGCTGGGTCGCGGCGTGCGCTCCAGGGTGACCGGGTCGTAGGAGTAGAGCCCGTAGCGCGGTTGGTAGCCGAGCACCCATTCCAGGTTGTCGGTCAGCGACCAGGCGGTGTAGCCACGGATGTCCATGCCGTCGGCGATCGCCTTATTGATCACCGCGAGGTGCCGGACGATGTAGGAGGCTCGCTTGGTGTCGGCCGCGTCGGCCAGGCCATTCTCGCTGATCCACAACGGGATTCCGTAGGAGTCGGCGATGTCGAGGACCTCGCGCAGGCCCGCCGGGTTGATGATCTGGGCGGTGTCGGTGCATTCGGTGGCGGGGCATCCGCCGGCAACGACGTTGAGCAGCGGTGAGAACTGCGGGTACCCCTTGACGATCGGCAGGCCGGGAACTGAGCGCCCACCGAAGGAGATCACGATGCCCTGGCTGTAGTAGTTGACGCCGAAGTAGTCGGCCTTGCCGGCCAGTTCGGGATGGATTTCGTCAGCCGTGATCACGCCGTCGAAGTTGGCGTCGACCTCACCGCGCAGAACCGCATCGGGGAACCACCGGTTGTAGAAGTCGCTGAACTCCTCGGCCGTTTTCCGGTCGGTCGGATTGCTCGGATCGCCCGCGCGCCAGGAGTACATATTCAGCGCGAAGCCGACTTGGGCGTCGGGGTCGAATCGGTGAATGAGGTCATAGGACGCCGAATAGGCGGCCGCCTGGTTGAGGAGGCCGACGGCCACCAGATCCGTCCTGACGACGGCGGGCGGAAAGTTGGTGGCGAACGGAATCGCGTAGTAGGACGTCAACATGGAGTTGACGGGTTCGTTGAGCACCACCCAGTCATCGACCTGGTCGCCGTACTTCCACGCCAGGTAGGCGGAGTACTTCTGGAATTCGGCCACCGTCGAGGACGAGACCCAGCCCCCGCCGGTTTGCGGCGTCCCGCCGAAAACCTCCTCGACACGGGCGCGGGCGGGATCGTGGATCCACAGCGGAAGTGTGAAGTGATTGACGGTCACCATCGGATCGAGTCCGGCCGCACGCATCGCCGCCAACTGGTCGCGATAGTGCGAGACCTCCCCCTGATCTGCCAACGCATCGAGTTGCTCCAACACCTCGACGGTGATGCCGTTCGAGATGTCAACGGAATGTGTCGAATTGGGGAAGATGCGACTCCACTCGATACCGGTCCGGAAAGTGTCGGCACCGATGCCTTCGCTGGCCAACCTGGCGTCGGTGACGTACTGCAGGTATCCGCCGGGGCCGTCCTCGGGCACCGCGCCCCGCCAGCCGAGCAGCAGTCTGTTGAACGGATCATGCGTCCACTGCCACCAGTCGGAGTTGACGTCGGCGGGCGCGCCGCGGCCCATCTCGGATTGGAACCCCGCGGTGGAGACCGCCCAGCGGAACCCCTCCGGGAAGGCTAGGTCCGCCTGGGTCCCCGTTCCGTCGAAGGTCAGTTTGACCGTCGCGATCGTGGTGGTCGCGGGCAGGTAGTCCGACAGCAGCGAACCGACGAACGGGATGGCGCGCAGCAGCCGGATCGGAGCGTTCACCAGACCCTGCAATCCGTGGATATGGAAGCCGGTATCGTCGCTGACCGACACGGTGAACGCGTCGGTGCCGCCATAGGAGGCAACGTCAACGACCGGGGTGTAGGTGAAGGTACCGGTGGCCTGCTCGATGCTGACCCGTCCCAGTGTGGGTGCACCGATGACGCTGTAGACGAGTCGATCGCCGTCGCGGTCGATTGCCCCGAGGGATCCGGTCACCACACCGTCGGGACTCTCGCCGGTGATGGACGGACTGGTGGTCGGATATCGGTTGTCGAAGATGCGCTGCACGTCGCGACCTACCGCGGCCAGTGCGCTGAAGAAGGCTGGTACTGCGGGAGCCTGCGGCGCGGCGCTTGTCACCGCGGCGGACTGTCGGATCTTCGGCACCGCCGCGGAAATCGTGGAGTCGGCGACGGTCAAACGGCGGGTGAGAGCCGAACGGGCGGCCCGGGCCGGGCGCTGCGCTCTGCTGACCGACGTCGTCCGCGCTGTCGTTCCCGCCGCCGAGGCGGTCGAGGACGGCGCCGAGGGGCCGGACGGGGATTGTGACGGGGATCGTGACGGGGATTGTTCAGCGTCGGCGGAAGCCGGAGTTGAGAGCGCGATTGCCACCGCGGTACCAACCCCGAGCGCGGCGGCCAGCACACCGACCCGCCCGACCTGAAGCGACAGTGCTGAGCGGCGCGAGGCAGATTCCATGTCCCGATGCTGCGCCTTCGGCGCCGGTTTCGGCGCATTTTCCGGCCCTTGGCGCGTGTCGGCGGGCAGAAAAAACGGTTACCGGCCGCTGGACGCCAGAAACGGCAGCACCAGACGGGCGAAATCGTCCGGGCATTCGATCTGCGGCATGTGACCGATTCCGGGCAGCAGATGGGTCTCGGCGTGGGGGAACACCCGTCGGGCCTCCTCGATGTGGTGCGCCGGCAGCACCTTGTCCCGTTCGCCCCACATGACCAGAGTGGGGCGGGGATGCAACGCGGCGAAGGCGGCCAGTTGCCGTCGCCAGCCCGGTTTGACGCCACGGGCCGTGCCCAGTTCGGCGGCGATTTCGCGCATCAGTGGTCCGAAATGCGGCTGTTTGCCGATGGCCAGTGCGTGCTCAATGCGCTCCCGGGTGGCCAGCGATTGATCGGCGTAGATGGTGCGTTCCAGCAGCCGGGCACTCGCCCGGGTGGGGCGACGCACGCTCAATCCTCCGATGACCGGAAGCGCCAAAACGCGCAGCAGCATCGTCACTTCCCGGCCGAACCCCGCGCTATTGACCAGCACCAGACTCGACACCCGCTCGGGTCGAAGAGCGAGGGTCTGCAGCGCGATCGCGCCGCCCAGTGAATTGCCGATGATGTTCAGCGGTCGGGTTTCACCGAGAACGTCGATTGCGCCGAGCACCCCTTTTGCGAAGGCGGACAGCGTGATCGGGCCATCGGGCCGCTCGGAGAATCCGAATCCCGGCACGTCAAGGGCGATCACCCGATGCGCTGATGACAGCCGCTCGTGCTGGGGCGCCCAATCGTCGAGACTGCGACCGATGCCGTGTAACAGCAAGACCGGCGGCTTGTCCGCGTCGCCCTCGACCCGCACCCGGACCCGCCGGCCCTCCACCTCAACGAAGGTGGGCCGACTCATGCCCTCGCCGACCCGGAGCCCACGGCGGCACGGTCGGCGGTGCTGAATCGCAGTGCCGCATCGGCTACCGGGCCGTTGCGCAACTTCTCCCGATCGGATCGGTAGTCCATCGCCACCGCCCAGGGTCCGCTGTCGCCCTGTTGCGGGAAGCCGTCAAGTGATCGAAGAACGTAACCGGCGGCGAAGTCCAGCAGCGGGCGGCGCGCGATGGACGGGTCGTCGGCGACCGGCACCATGGTGGTGTAGCCGTGCTGATCCATATAGGCCAACATTCGGCAAAAGTGATCGCACACCAGGTCGACCTTGAGCGTCCAGGACGAATTCGTGTAGCCGATCGCGAACGCGAAGTTCGGCACGCCCGAAAGCATCATCGACTTGTAGGCCAGGCACTCGTGCAGATCGACCGGATCGCCGTCGACCGCCAGTGTCATGCCGCCGAAGGCGAGCAGGTTCAGGCCGGTGGCGGTGACGATGATGTCGGCCTCGAGTTCGCCACCCGATTCCAGCAGGATGCCGGTCTTGGTGAAACGCACGATCTTGTCGGTGACCACCGAGGCCTTGCCCTTCGAGATGACCCGGAAGAGATCGGCGTCGGGCACCGCGCACATCCGTTGATCCCACGGGTTGTAAGACGGGTTGAAGTGGGTGTCCACGTCGTAGCCCTCCGGAAGCGCGCTGACGTTGAACTTGCGGATGAGCCGACGGACCTGCTTCGGGTAGCGCCGACTGGCGCCGTAGATGAGCCGTTGCTTGCCGACATTGAGACGACGGGTGACCCGGTAGGCGAGTTCATCCGGCAGTATCCTGCGCAATCCGTTGGCGATCGGATCCTTGCGCGGCAGGGGCATCACATACGACGGCGAGCGCTGAAGCATGGTGATGTGACCGGCCGCCGGGGCCATCGCCGGAATCAGGGTGACCGCGGTGGCACCGCTTCCGATGACGACGACCTTCTTGCCGGTGTAGTCCAAGTCCTCCGGCCAGGCCTGCGGGTGCACGATGACACCCCCGAAATCGTCGCGGCCCTCGAAGTGCGGCGTGTACCCGCCGGCGTAGTCGTAGTAGCCCGCCGCGGAGAACAGAATGTCGCAGGTGACGTCCCACTGCCGACCGTCGCTCTCCAAGGTCACCGTCCACTGTGCGGTTCGGTTGGAGAAATCGGCCCGCAATACCTTGTGGCGGAAATGAATCCGGCGGGCCAGGCCGTCGTCTTCGACCACCTCGCGGAGATAGTCGAGGATCTCGGGGGCATCGGCGATAGCGTTGTCCGAGGTCCACGGCTTGAACTCGTAACCGAAGGTGTGTAGGTCGGAGTCCGATCGGATACCCGGGTAGCGGAACAGATCCCAGGTGCCACCAATGGCCTCGCGTCCGTCGACGATCGCAAAGTTGCGGCCCGGTTGTTTGGTGACCAGATGATGGCCGAGGCCGATACCCGAGATTCCGGCGCCGACGATGAGGACGTCGACATGTCCGGTCAATGGCTGCGTGGGCCGCGCCTGGTCAGGTGAGGTGACGGTCATGGGAACTCCCGAGTCGGGGCTGGTAACTGTAACGAGAATAGTGTTATATTTCCGCCGGCCGCTGTCAAGAGTGTCCCGCCAATGCGGAATCGAAAGGACGTCGATGACCGTCGCACCTATTCAGCGACGCGAACCCGTACAGGCCCGCAGTCGGCTGACGGTGACCCGCATCCTCGACGCGGCGGCCGCGATCGCCGACGAGAACGGCGTCGACGCCACCACGACCAGGGCGATCGCTGATCGCGCCGGGGTGTCGTATCCGTCGCTGTACCGATTCTTCGCCGACCGCGACGCCATCCTCGACGAATTGCTCCAACGGCACTGCACCGAACTCGACGCCCGATGCGTGGCTGCCGAGAAATCCTGGACCATCACATCGGTCCCGCAGTTGCTCAATAACGAACTCGATCTGCATGTCGTCTACTACCGCCGGTACCCGAGTTCAGCACGACTCTGGATGGGCGGGCGCACCTCGCCGACGGTGACCAGGCATGTCCGGGCCCGCATGCACAATCTCGCCGGGCGCATCCACACCATCCTCACCGACGGCGGACTGATCCCGGCCGATATCGATCCGCGCGCCACGCTGGTCGCCGTCGAAATGGCCGATCGCATCCTGGAACTCTCCTTCCGCGACAACGCCGACTTCGATGAGGAAATCCTGGCCATCGGCCGCCGCGCACTCATCGCCTTCGGTGACGACCTCGCTCGTCACTCGCCCACCTGATCGGCATCAAGTCCGCGCCCGGGCTCGCCTCGAACAACCTGCCGAAGGCGAACGAGAACCCATCCACGATCATCTCGTGGTCGGGCACAAGCTCGGTGTCACAGGCGATTCCGACGACCACCGACCCGTTGTAGCTGGAGATGGTGAAACTCATCGGCTGGTTTCCCGAGATCGGTGCCCAGCCGACGATGCCCTCCACCTGGGAGCCGGCCAGATACACCGGCACCGGCGGACCCGGCACATTGGTCAGCGTCCCGAGGGTGCGGTTGGTGAACAGATCCACCGATGCCTCGTACAACCCGTGGCCGAGTCCGGCGATGGTCTCCTGGAACCGGAACGCCAACGCCGCCTCGTGACCGTGCTTGATCCGGTCCATCCGCCGCTTGGCGGCGGCGAGCACCCGCAGCGGGTCCGGCTCATCGGTGGGCAACTCCAATTGCACCAGGGCGAATTCATTGCCCAGGGTGTCCGGAAGCGTCAAATCGAGTGGCTTGAGGTTCACCGGCACCATGAACGTCACCGACGAACAGCGCGCCTCATGCGCCTTGAGGTAGTCGAACAGCGTCAGGGCGACACTGGTGACCAGAACGTCGTTGACCGTGCAGCGGTTCGCCTTCGCGATCGCCTTGACTGCCACCAGCGACAGCGGCTGCGACCACGCCACACTCTTGTGGCCGCTGGCGGTCCCGGTCCAGATCGTCGCTTCGTTGCGGGTACCCACTAACAACTTGCGCACCGTGTCCAGATCACCGGGTGCGGCGGAGAAGACGTCGACCAGTGGCCCGCCGCCGGGAAGGGCCGAACGTACGGTCTGAACCAGGCCGGTGCCGCCGGCCTGAGCAGCGGTGACCACGGTGTTGCCCGCGCCCAGTGGATTGCGCAGCGCGAAGCGGCCCAGCCGGCCGGCTTTGGCCAGCAGTCGGGGCGCATCCGCGATGGAACCCACGGCACCGGAGATAACTCCACCGGCGGTCTTCGCCGCCCCCACCGCGGTGGATCTGACCCGCCGGGCCAGCGGCTGGCCGGGTGCATGCGGGTGAGCGACATGCTGAAGGATCGCGGGGGCCAGGATCGGCCCGCCCTGTGGGCCGGAATCGAACAGGCTCATCGACAGTTGCACCATGCGCATCCCATCGGCGATGGCGTGGTGACTGCGCAGGATCATGGCACTGCCTTTGCCGTAGCGCTTGATCCAAATCGCCTGCCACAGCGGACGATTCCGGTCGAGCATCTCCGTGCGGTGGGCAGCCACCAACTCCTGCAGTGCGCGGGGGTCGTTGGGCTTCTTTAGGGAGACCAGTGCGACGTGGTTGTCGAAGTCGAAGTCATGGTCGGGTTCCCACCACCAGGATCCGTCGTCGTCTCTGACAGCGCGGCTGCGGAACACCGGATAGCGGTCCAGGAGTCGCTCCTGCACCACCTCGCGCACCTTGGCGAAGTCCAGCGGTTCGGCGGTCCACACCACCGAGTCGACCACCATCAGGTTGTTGGGCTGGTCCATCTCCAACCACAGGGCATCCTGCACGCCGAGTCGGCGTCGCTGCTTCATCTCTACCTCCGATTGCCCCGGTCGCCGCTAATTCTCACCGATTGGCCGCCCGCGCGGGGGGCGTCTGATGGATCTCGGCCGGACATGGGTCTTTAGTCCCGAAACCGGGCCCACCGGTGCCCCTGCGCCCGCCCTCGGTGCCGCGGTCAGGGCAATTCGAAGTGCTGATAGTCGATCGGGTCGCGCCAGGCCCCGCCCCAGCGCCAACCCCGGTCGGTGAACACCCGCACCGCCGGTGAGTCGGCCCGCAGCATTCCCACGTCGTCGCGGGTGCGGTCGAGGTAGACGCTGGCGGTGGCAGGTTGCAGGTCACCGTCGCTGGAGATGTAGGGGTTCACGAGTGGGTTGACATCGATGGCCCGACCGTAGGCGTGCCACGACCAACCATCCCCCAGCGGGCGGCAGTTGAATGCTGAGGTGTTGTTGTCCCGCATCGACAACTCGTCCTGCGCGCCGGGGTAGTTCTGCACGGTGCGCATCTTCTCGATGGGATAGCGCAACCGGGTGAGGTCGGCGAAGATCGCGATGACGTCGTCCACGATGTCTTCGTGCACGACCAGTTGGCCGCGGTGCATGCCGCCGTCGAAACCGAGATGGTCGACTTCGACGAGGCGCAGTTCCGCCGGCGGGACCGGACACTCCGGGCGCCAGGTGGCGCCGAGTTCGGCGGCGCTGACGGGACCTACCGCCGCCGGGCGCGCAGTCGGCGGCGGTGCGGCGCGCGTCGTGGAGATGGTGGCACTCGACATGGCGGCGGGCGGGGCTGGATCTGGGGCTGGGGCCGGGTCTGGGGCTGGGGCGCACTGCACCGTCACCGCGGCGGTGGCGGTCAGTATCGCCAGTGCGGCAAGTCGCCTGCGTTGTTTCACTACCCCGCGATCACACCACGATTGCCGGGCGGAGGGGTCGACGACACGAAACCCGACCATCACGGCCCGCACCGAACCGAGTGCTCCGCGTTCACGGCCGCGGAACGTGGTGGTCGGGTTAGAGTTACGCCCTTGCCGCCACCGACGGAAACCGGGTGAAACATGAAGCCAGGTGAGCCGGATCCCCTTGAGTCGTCGCTGAAGAAGGGACCTGCGGGCGCCATCGCGCTGGACGACTGGGCCGGGGGAATCCCGCAAACCCGCGCCCAGTTTCCGTCCGTGCGGATCGGCCGCCGCTGGTTCAGCAGCCTCTGGCTCCTGCCGCTGGGGATCGTCGCCTTGGTGCTGTCCATCGCGGTGGTCGGGGAGATGACCCGGTACGGCTGGTATCAGGATTTCATTACCCGCTATCCGGGAACCTCGTCGGACTACGTCGAACCCGTCGACTCCGGGTTCCCCTGGTGGCTTCGGTGGCAGCACTTCTTCAACCTGTTGTTCATGATGTTCATCATGCGGGCGGGTATTCAGATACTCGCCGACCATCCGCGGCTGTACTTCAATGCCGGTTGCAAACCCGACACCGAGTGGATGCGATTGCGCGACGCGGTGCCCGCAGACCAGCGCGACAGTGATGATCCCGAGCGGATCTGGACGGCGAAGCAAGATTCCGTTGCCCTGCCCAAACAGCTCGGAATTCCAGGGATCCGGCACTCGATCGGCCTGGCCCGCTGGTGGCACTTCAGTTTCGATCTGCTGTGGCTGATCAACGGCGCGGTGTTCTACGTCTTACTGTTCAGCACCGACCAGTGGAAGCGCCTGGTGCCCACCTCGCTGGACGTGTTCCCCAACGCCGTGTCGACCGCGCTGCAATACCTGTCGCTGGAACTGCCACAGAATGCTGGCTTCAGCACCTACAACGCCTTGCAATTGCTGGCCTACTTCATCACGGTGTTCATCGCAGCACCGGTCGCCTTGATCACCGGCCTGCTGCAGGCGCCGGCGATCGCGGGCCGGTTCGGCACCGGCGCCGGCCTGCTGAACCGCCAGGTGGCTCGCACCATTCACTTCGGGGTCCTGGTGTGGATGGCGGTCTTCATCGTCATCCACACCCTGATGGTGTTCGCCACCGGTTTCGTGGGCAACATCAACCACATCACGCTGGGCACTGACACGGATTCCTACCTCGGGGTGGCGCTGTACCTGGCGTGGATGGCGGTCGTCGTGGCGTTCTGGCTCGTCGCTTCACCGCTGACCCTCAAGCACCCGCGGAAGGTACAGAAAGCAGCCCGGACCATCCTCGGCCCGCTGAAAGGGCTCATGGAACGCTGGGATCCCACCGCAACCTATGCGCGAGAGGACATTTCACCGTACTTCTGGACCAATGGTGAGCGGCCGGAGTCACCGGAATACGCCCGGTTGCAGGCGGGCAACTGGTCGGAGTACCGCCTGCGGGTCGACGGACTGGTCAAGAACCCGCTCGAGCTTTCCTTTGCGGAGTTGCGCGCACTGCCCAAGCAGAATCAGATCACCCAGCACTTCTGCATCCAGGGCTGGTCCGGTGTCGGTGAGTGGGCGGGCGTGCCGATGAGCACGATCTGCGAGATGGTCACGCCGCTACCGAACGCAAAGTGGGTGGTGTTCTACTCCTTCGCCGACGGCTCCGGCGGTGGGCGGTATTACGACTGCCACCCGATCGCGAACATGCATCACGAGCTGACGATTCTGGCCTATGAGATGAACGGCGAGCCACTGAACGAGTCCCACGGCGCTCCGCTGCGCCTGCGTGATGAAGTGGAACTCGGCTTCAAACAGGTCAAGTGGATCGAGGCGATCGAGTTCGTGGAATCCTTCGATCATCTCGGCGCGGGCTACGGCGGGTACAACGAGGACCAGGAGTACTACGGCTACCGCATGCCGATCTGAGCAGCCGAACCAAACGGAGCACCGAGGCGGTCAATGACGAAGCGCAAATGGCGGTCACTGATCGCTGTGCTTACCTTGCTGATGATGACGAGTTGTTCGGGGAATGCGGAGTCGACGCCGACACCGGGGTTGCCGGGCGCGCAGATGGCGTTCACGGTGATGTCATCGGGAGGTATGGCACCGGCGGTGTATCAGGCCCTGGCATCCCCGTCGCTGGCGATTTTCGGTGACGGCCGGGTGCTACGAGCCGTGGAAGCTCCCGCTCTGCAACTCGTTCCGGTCCGCTACGAGCTTGCGCGGATCGATCCCGCTGCAGTGGCGTCCTTCGTGGCTGATGTCGAAGCCGGTGGCCTGATCAGTCCTGAAACCGACTTCGGCACACCCCGGATGACCGACCTGCCGTCGACGACGGTGATGGTTCACGGTCGGGGCGCTGCCGCCCAGGTGCGCCCCTACGCCTTTGATGAGCGCTTCGCCGCCCGCCTGACTCCGGAGCAGCGCGGCGCCCGGGTAGCGCTGCGCACGGTGATCAACACAGCCCTCGCGTTGGTGAACGGGGCCACCTTCGTTGCCCACTCTCCCGACCGGGTGGCCGTCTACGAGATCCCGACATCCGGGGCCGGGGGGCCCTCCGCACCGGGGTGGCCGGGACCGCCACCGTCGGCTTTTCTCACGCCGAGCACCGACCGTCGCGCGATCGCCTGCGGTGAGCTCGTGGCCGATCCGGCCGAGGTCGTCTACCGGGCGGCGTTGGCCAATCCGGGCGCGCGGTGGGTTATCGACGGGGACACCCGAATCCTGGCCGTCAACTCCCTGCCACTTCCAAGTGACTGCTCCTGAGGATCGCGGACAGCCTGGCCCGTACTCTGACGCCAAGCGTTCTCGGGTAGCGAAGGAGCCAGTAATGGCAGCAGAGTCAAATGCCTACAACAGTGTCTGGCAACTCAGGGCGGACGCCTGGTGTGGCCTGGAAGGCGCCGCCGACCACCTCGCCCGACTTGCCGGCGCGGGTCAACCCACGGGGAAGCACTCGGCGATCTGCGCGGAACTACTGGATCAGCTGACGCCGTTGGAGCCCTACTGGGCGTATCCGGGCGGGCTGCAATTCAACAGGTTGTGCCGGATTTTCTCGGCGGCCGACTACGGCAAATTTGCGCGCGCGGTCAGCTTCATCAACCACGCACTGACCAACGAGACCTATCGCCTGGGCAACGTCGAGACCATCGGAATCGACGAGGAGGACACCTTTTCGCTGGACCCGAGCGATCCCCGGTGGGACCGGATCGAGACGCAACCGGCGGCCAAGCGCGAGCAGTTGTACTTCGAGGTACTGGCCGTCGAGGCACTGACCGAGGCGCAGGAGCGCCAGTTGCGTCGGCAGGTGCACAGTTGGCGTCGCCCCGACGACGAGTTCGTCTACGAGGTGGTCGTCGTCTCCAGCGCAGAGGAGGCCCTCATCGCCGCCCGGCTCAATATGAATGTTCAGGCAGTGGTGGTGGGGCGGCGGTTCGCCCCGCAGTCCAGCCGGGATCTATCCGCGCTCGCGGAGTTCGTCGACACCGGCGTTTCCGCACATCTCAGGGAGGGGGACTCGCCCGCAGACCGGGCGGAAACCCTGGCGACGTCGTTGGCCGACCTGCGGCCCGAACTCGACATCTATTTAATGACCGAGGTGGATGTGGAAAGCGTCGCCGGTCGCTTGGGCGCGCACTTCCGACGGGTCTTTCACGTCAGAGATGGTTTCCTCGAACTGCACCTGAGCATTTTGCAGGGCGTCGCGGCGCGCTACCGAACGCCGTTCTTCAGTGCACTCAAGGAGTACAGCCACCGCCCGACGGGAGTCTTCCACGCGCTGCCGATCTCACAGGGCAAGTCGATCGTGAACTCGCACTGGATCAAAGACATGATCGGTTTCTACGGACTGGACGTCTTCATGGCCGAGACCTCAGCCACGTGCGGCGGACTGGATTCACTGCTGGAACCGACGGGACCGCTGCGAGAGGCCCAGCAGTTGGCAGCCGAGTCATTCGGGTCCCGACAAACCTTCTTCGTCACCAACGGCACCTCGACGGCGAACAAGATCATCGCCCAGTCGCTTGTGGCACCCGGCGACATCGTGCTGCTGGACCGCAATTGTCACCAGTCTCATCACTACGGGATGATGCTGGCCGGAGCGAACGTGATCTACCTGGAGGCGTACTCGCTCACCGACTACACCATGTATGGCGCAGTCCCGCTTCGGGAGATCAAATCAAAATTGTTGGCGCTCAAGCGAGCCGGGAAACTCGACCGCGTGAAAATGATGTCGCTGACGAACTGCACATTCGACGGGATCGTCTACGACGTGGAGCGGGTGATGGAGGAATGCCTGGCGATCAAGCCCGATCTGGTGTTCCTCTGGGACGAGGCGTGGTTCGCGTTCGCGCGATTCCACCCGGTCCTGCGTGCCCGCACCGCGATGGCGGCCGCGCGCACGCTCCGAAAACGCCTCCAAGGCAGCGATTACGCCGCGGCATACGAACAGCAACTGGTCCGTGACGCCGAGCATCCGCCGAGCGACGACGAGTTGCTCGATCGCCGACTCATTCCGGACCCGGCCAAGGCCCGGGTACGGGTCTACGCGGCGCAATCCACGCACAAGACGCTGACATCGCTGCGGCAGGGTTCGATGATCCACGTCATGGACCAGGATTTTGACCAGAAGGTGGCGGAGCCCTTCCACGAGGCCTACATGGCGCACACCTCGACCTCACCTAATTACCAGATCCTGGCTTCCCTGGACCTGGGTCGGCGCCAAGTCGCATTGGAGGGTGCCGAGTTGGTGGCCCGACAACTCGAGAACGCGATGCACCTGCGCGACGCAATCGACAACCACCCGCTATTGAGCAAATATGTTGTCTGTCTGCGTACCTCTGATCTGATTCCGGACGCGTATCGGGCCAGCCATATCGGGCAGCCGTTGCGTTCCGGTCTGCGCACCATGATGCGGGCATGGGACACCGACGAGTTCGTCCTCGACCCGTCCCGAATCACCTTGTCCATCGGACGGACCGGGTACGACGGCGACGAGTTCAAACGCGCCCAGCTGATGGACCGCCACGGCGTGCAGATCAACAAGACCTCACGCAATACGGTGCTGTTCATGACCAACATCGGCACCACTCGTAGCTCGGTGGCGTTCTTAGTCAAGGTGCTTGTCATGATTGCCGGCGAACTCGACGAGCGCGTCTCGGAAATGAGTTTAGACGAGCGGGCACGATTCGAGAACAAAGTGCGTCGCCTTACCACCGGCTCGGCAGCAATGCCCGACTTCAGTGGGTTTCATCCCGTGTTCCTCGACCAATCCGGCGCGCTCCAAACACCCGAGGGTGACGTCCGGCGGGCGTTTTACCTTTCCTATGACGACACCAACTGCGAATATCTGACCGGCGAGCAGATCGACGAAAAAATCGACGCCGGAACAGACGTGGTGTCGGCGACCTTCGTTACGCCGTACCCACCGGGCTTTCCGGTACTGGTGCCAGGGCAGTTGTTCAGCCACCAGATCCTGTCATTCATGCGAAATCTGGATACCCCCGAGATTCACGGCTATAAACCCGACTTCGGGTTCCGTGTTTACACCGACAAGGCAATCGAGAGTTCCGCACCGGTCGCTGCAATCACGTGAGTCCCCGCGGTTTGGATTTGGCGACGAACTCCTGCTCGGGTCGTCCGGTGCTGCCGTAGCGCAGTCCGATCTTGACCTCATCGCCGGTGGCCAGGGCGGCCAGGTAGCGCTGCGCGGTCGCCCGCGACACCCCGATCTCGGCCGCGACCTCGGCGGCCGATAACGGCCCCTCGGCGGCGGCGAGGGCTGCCAACACCAGATCCTTGGTGGGCGAGGGCGCGGCGGCGGCTGATTGCTGGGGTGCGACCCGGGGCCGCAGCGCATCTAAAGCGGTGTCAATGTCCGCGGGGCCCAAATTGCCGGCGGCCAGAATCCGACGGTAGCGGGCGTACCCGGCCAGTCGGGCGGCAAGTTCAGTGGGGGAAAACGGCTTCACCAGGTAGCCCAGTGCGCCAGCCGCTATGGCGGCGCGGACCGTCTCGGCTTCCGTCGCGGCGCTGAGCATGATGGTGTCGCAGTCCAATTCGCGGACGAGGTCGATTCCGGAGCCGTCCGGAAGGTAGACATCGACCAGGGCAAGATCAACCGGGTCGGCCTTGCGCGCTGCGGCAAGAGTGTTGGCGGTGCCGGCCACCGTGAAGCCGGGCAGTGCGCTGACGATGCCGGCATGCATATCGGCAACCCGGAAATCGTCTTCGACGACGAGCACACTCAGGTCGGTGGCGCTCACTGCTCAGCCTCCGCCAGCACACCCGGGAGTCGGGCGATGAACTCCGCGCCACACAATTGATCACCGGGATTGGCGGGCCGCGACAGCACGATGTCTCCGCCCAGGGCACGGGCAATGTGGCGGGACAACGTCAACCCGATTCCGCGACCCCCGGTCTGGCTAGACTGCGGCTTGGTCGAGGCCCCCTCGACGAATATCTGGTCGGCGAAATCCGGCGCCACGCCCTCGCCACTGTCGGCCACCGTGATGTGCAGCGTCGAGTTGTCCTGAAGTAGTTCCACTTCCACCACCTTCTCCGTGCAACTGCCGCCCGTGCGAGCGGCCTCGATGGCGTTGTCGATGAGATTGCCCAGCACCGTCGTGACATCGACCGGGAATGCCAGTCGGCCAGGCACCCAGGTGTTCTCCCCTATCCGCAGCGTCACCCCGGCCTCCCTGACGCCGGCCGCCTTGGCCGCCAGTAATGCCTGAAGATAGTTATCGCGGATCGCGTCGATGCCGGGCAGCGCCGAGCCCAGCGGCCCCGACCCGAGTAGCTCCTCAAGGTACCGGCTGGCTTCCTGGGAATGTCCGCGGTGCAGCAGCCCGTTGAGGAGGTGCAATCGGTTGGCGAACTCATGACGTTGGGCCCTCAGGACGGTGCTCATCAACTGAACGGCATCCAACTGGCGGGTCAGCGCCTCGATATCGGTGCGGTCGCGCACGATGAGGACCGTGCCCAGTTCGCGTCCCTCCCGCGACACCGGCCGGGCGGAGACGACCAGGACGTGTTCACCGACGGTGGCCAGTGTCGGCGCCGGGTCGCAGGACTGCAGGACGTCCAGCACCCGCGGAGTCAGGCCGATCTGATCGACAGGATGTCCGGTGGCGGAACCGATTTCGAGCAGTCGACAGGCCTCATCGTTGACGAACGTGGTCTTACCTCCTGTGTCGGCGGCGAGCACCCCTTCACCGATCCCGTGCAGCACCGCCTCCTGGGTGCGCACCAGTTCGGTCATCTCCGTGGGCTGAAGGTCCAGCGTCTGATCGCGCCAGCGGCGCGCCAGGAGTGCGGAGAGCACCACACCGGCTAACAGCGCCGGACCAGCGGTCAGTGCGGCGGTGCGCTGTTCATCGCGCAGCAGGCCGTACACCGACGAGGTGGACATGCCGACGCTGACCGCACCGATCACGCGATTTGAATCCAGTTCCCGCACTGGTACTTTCGCGCGGATGGACGGCCCCAGGGTGCCGGTCTGCTCGACGACCTCCTCGCGTCCGGACAATGCGAGCGAGGGGTCGGTACTGACCGGTTTGCCCAACTCGGCAACGTTGGGGTGGGACAGCCGAATACCGCGGTCGTTGGTGATCACCACGAACAGCACGCCGGTACCGGCACGCACCTTGGCGGCGATGTTCTGCAGCGGACCGCCCGCCAACTCACCCGCCGACGGCACCTCGCCGTCGTACATAGCGACGTCCGCGCGCACCGCGGGCGCGGCCGCCAAAACCCGGGCGATATCCAGGGAGCGGTGGCCGTACTCGCCGATCAGGCGCTGATGGTAGACCACCGCCAGCAACGCGAACGCGATGCCCAGGGTAACCCCCACCACTGCAAGCTGTAACAACAGGATCTGCGTTGCGAGTCGCAGGTCGATGCGACGCTTCCCGGGCACCCCTGAAGCTTAACCGGCGGGTTAAGCAGAATGCGCAAAAGCCTGGTCGGCGCGCTCCTCGAGCCAGTCCGGGGTGAACTCGTTGACCTCCTTGAAGGCACCACGCAGCACCCCGATGTAGTCGTGCACCGAGTGACGGGCCTGCGGGGTCTCCGGGAAGGAGACCGTGATGGTGGTCTGGTCGCAGTGCCGGACGATCCAGGTGTTGATGCCGCCGTGGGAAAGGTTGTCCAGGTAGATCCCAAAGCGATCGGCCTCGGCGTCGGCCAGGCCGCGGAAGTCCATCAGCGACACCATCATCGACGGCCGGCCGGCCGAGGTGATCCCGAGCTCGTCGGGTGAGGTGAGGTCGAGCACCCGCTTGAACGGAACGGCGGACAACTGCCGGTTGGCATCAAAGGACTTCTGAGCCGCCCGGGCCATCTGCGAGAAGTCACGGTCACCAACGGGAACCGAAACCGGGAACAGGCTGGCGTACCAGCCCACGCTCAACGACTGTGCGTCGCCGCTACGGACGTCCAACGGGGTGAAGCCGTGGAAGGTCTCAGCACCGCTGAGCTCATGGTCGGCCAGCGCGGCGCACGCCATCACGCCGCCGCTGAAACGAGCACCCGCGGCGCGGCAGGCCTCGTTGAAATCCTCGGACTCCTCGGCGTTGAGCAACTCAACGGTGACGATGCCACCTTCGCCACCGGTGGAGGTGTCCCCCAGCTCCAGCGGGAAGCTGGGCCAGTCTTCGCCGGCGTCGCGGGCGAAATCCACCCAGTCCTTGATCGGCCGGGAATCCAGCGTCAGTGCATCGACGTGAAGGTTCTGCCGCGCGGTGAAGTCGCGGTAACCCGATGTCTGCGGCAGCCAAGCAGAACGGCCTTCGACAAGACCCAGGTAGGTCAGGTTGATTTCGCGATAGATCAGCCCCGCCGACGTGCCGTCGGTGTGCAGGTGATCGACGTTGGCGTACACGGTGAAGTGATCGGCCTTCTGGATCACACCGAAGGTGAAGCAATCCCACTCCAGGGTGCCCGGAGTCGCCGTCTGCACCAGGGTGCGGATCGCATCCTGGTCGAGGAATCCCAGCGCGGTCGGCACGAACTCGATGCGCGCGGCATCGGCGACGGTCCGACGGGTGATCGACTCTGCGGTCACCTCAAAGGCGCTGTGGTAGGTGTCGTGGCGACGAATGTGGGAGTTGATCGCGTCGGTCATCGCCGCGATGTCGCACCAGCCGTCGACGTCCCAGGAGGCCATGATCAGCCGCGGGACTTCCCGGCCGTCCGCCTTGGCGTGATAAGCCGTCCGCAGGTGCTGCGCCTGCTGAAAGCTGGGCGCCATTGGGTCGATCTCGGCCTGGGCCATGATCTCGCGACTGGCCGGCGAGGCCGACCACGTGGTCACCGGGCCGCGTCCTGGACTCCAGGAACCGTGGGAAGCGATGACGACCATGTCGAACTCCTTACGCTGAGGTAGTTACTTCTAACGACGAACGTAGAGACTGCTAAATGGCCTGTCGTGCTTGTGATCGCAAACCGTGAAGTGTGCGTTACACGCACTTTTGCGCATTACGCTCATGACCGTGCCGGAGCTGCTCGGCGACGCTGTTGACGCTGGCCACGGATGCACGGCCGCAGGCCGCGGCGCACCAGCGGTACGTTGAGGAAACGACGACCTCTGACGGCGTCGCGGTAAGGAGACGGCAGAGCCGATGCGGGTAATTCTGGGTTACGACGGTTCACCGGCGGCCGCCGCCGCGATCGACGTGGGGGCAACCCTGTTCCCGGGCGCGCATGGGTTCATTACCTACCTCTGGGGGCCCCCGTTCGCCAGCGAGCAGGTTCGGCGGCGACTGTGGGAGCACGCCCGCAACATCGACACCCTGACCGCGGCGGTGGAGCGCGAAGGCGAACGTGAGGCCCACTGGGTCACCGGCCTGGGCGTCAGCCTGGCTCGGGCGGCCGGGTGGCAGGCCGAACCATTGCTGGAACGAACCTTCGCCGGCGAGGGAACCGGACTGGTGCGTGCCGCCGACAAGTCCGACGCCGACCTGGTGATCGTCGGCTCCCGCGGGTTGGGGGGCTCCGATGCGATCCTGGGCAGCGTTTCCGACATCGTCGTACACCACTGCTCTCGCCCGGTCGTCGTCGTCCCCCACCCGATGCTCTCGGTTGAGTACGACGCCCTGGCAGCTGGTCCGGTGGTAGTCGGCTGGGACGGGTCAACCAATGCCGAGGCAGCGCTGGCCGCCGCCAGTCGGCTGTTGCCGCACCGACACTTCGTTGCGGTGTCGGTCGATGACGACTCCGATCCGCCTGCGCCGGAATCCGTTGGCGACGCCCGCGTCACCCGCGTCCGCGTCAATCGCGGCCGCGGTCGGCACGCCCACGCGGTGGCGCAGGCGTTAATCGCCGCCGCCGACGAGCATGGCGCGGCCCTGGTCGTCGTCGGATCCCGCGGTCGATCCGTTGCCCGCGAAATCATCCTGGGGAGCGTGGCGATGGGCACTCTGCACCACTGCCACCGGCCGGTCATGGTGGTCCCGGGCTGAGTCCGGTTTCGACGGGCCTCAGGCCCGCAGGTGATCTGCGACCGCCCGTTGATTCAGGTGTAACACTTGTCAACATGGCGTCTGCCTCCTACCACCACGGGAACCTCCGACAGGCGTTGCTGGACCACGCCGTGGAGTTGGCCCGAACCGGCGGTCCCGACGCCGTGGTATTGCGGGATGTCCAACGCGAAGCCGGAGTGAGCAACTCCGCCGCCTACCGGCACTACTCAGATCGCCAGGCCCTACTCGGGGCGGTGCAGATCTACGGTATGACCCTGCTCGGTGAGCGGATGCTGGAATCCCTTGCGGGACTGCCCCGCCGTGGCCCGCGTGATCGCCGTGCCCTGGCACGTCTAGAGACCACCGGTCAGGCCTACGTCGATTTCGCCCTGGCTGAGCCTGGGCTGTTCCGAACCGCGTTTGCCCCAGGGGGGCCACTGCACACCGATGCCGGAGTGCCACCCGATCGGCACCCCTACCAGATCCTGCGTCGGTGTATCGACGACCTCGTCACCACCGGAGTTCTCACCGAGAAACGACGAGACGGACTCGACGAGGCGGCCTGGGCGGCCGTGCACGGGCTGGCGATCCTCTACCTCGACGGACCCCTCGCGGCGACGGATCGGCACCGCAAGGAGGCGATCACCCACCGGTTGCTCGCGCTGATCAGGGACGGAATCGGCTAGTACCGCTGATGTTGACAGCGACAACTTGAGCTGTCATCCTCGTTATGATGTTACTGCCGTAAACATATGGCGGACCACCAATGACCCGGGACCACTGTGACCATCGAATCCCCCAGGCGCTCGCGATCACGCGGCGCGCACACCGCAGCACCACGGATCCGCCCGGCCGCCATCCTGACCGTCGTTCTGGTCGCATCGCTGGCCATCAACGTGGAAACAACAATCGTCAACGTGGCACTCCCCACGTTGAGTTCGGATCTGGGCGCCTCCACCCGCGGACTGCAATGGATCGTCGACGCCTACAACTTGGCCTTCGCCGCACTGGTGCTGGCTGGTGGAACGGTGGGCGACAAGTTCGGCCGGCGCGGAACACTCATCGCCGGCCTCCTACTCCTCGCCGCAAGCAGTGTCGGCGCCGCACTATGCACCACCACCGAATCCCTCATCGGGATGAGACTGGTTATGGGTGTGTCGGCGGCGCTCATCTACCCGACCACGCTCGCCATCATCACCGACACCTTCCGCGATCCCAAGCAACGCGCCGCAGCGATCGGCCTATGGGGCGCGGTGACCGGATTGGGCGTAGCGATCGGTCCGATCCTCGGCGGTGCCCTTCTCGAGATTTACTGGTGGGGCAGTCTCTTTTTGGCGCTGGTACCCATTGCCCTAGTGGCCGCGGTTGCCGCGCCCCTGGTGATTCCACGCTCCTCCCCGGACACTGATTCGACCCTCGACAGGGGCGGGTTGGCACTCTCGGTGGTAATGCTTGGCGCCCTCGTCTACACCATCATCGAAGCCCCCGAGCACGGCTGGGACTCGATTCACACGCTGGCGGGCTTCGCCGTCGCGCTTTCGGCCGCGGTGGGTTTCGTGCGCTGGGAGCGCCGGCAGAGCGACCCACTGCTGGACGTCACGCTGTTCGCCAACCTGAGGTTCAGCGCGGCCAGTGGCGCGGTGACGGTGGCGTTCTTCGCGCTCTTCGGCTTCATCTTCCTCATCATCCAGTTCATGCAAATGCTGCAGGGCTTCAGCCCGCTTGACACCGGGGTGCGCATCCTTCCGGTCGCGCTGTCCATCGCCGTCGGTTCCCTGCTGGGCGCCCGACTGGCCGTAACCAGGGTGGGCACCAAAGCCGTTGTGTTTATCGGCCTGCTGATGATGGCCGCGTCATTCGCGTGGATCAGCGGCATCGATCTCAGTGTGGGCTACCCGGAGATGGCCGCTCAGATGCTGCTCCTGGGCGGCGGCCTGGGCCTGACCACCGCACCTGCCACCGACTCGATCATGGGCGTGGTCCGCCGGGAACAGGCCGGCGCCGGATCCGCGGTCAACGACGCGACCCGTCAGGTGGGCGGCACCCTGGGGGTGGCAGTGCTGGGCAGCATCTTCTCCACCCTCTACATCCGCGACCTCACCGACAGCCAGGCCTTCGGCGCCCTTCCCGAGCGGGCCCGGGCCGTCGCACAGGACGGTCTGGCGCAGGGTTTGAGCGTCGCCGCTCAGTCCCCGGGTGAGGTTGCCGACGTCATCCGCAACACCGTCAGCGACGCCTTTTTATCCGGACTGCACGCCGGCTGCCTCACCGCCGCGGCGGTCTGCCTCGCCGGAGCATTCTTCGTACTGGCCTTTCTGCCGTCGCATCCGATTGGAGACCGCTCATGAACAGTCAGCAGCGCTACGGCCCGTGGGCGCTGATCACCGGCGCCAGCGACGGCATCGGCCAGGCGATGGCGCATCGGGTGGCCGCCGACGGCATCAACGTGGTGCTGGCCGCCCGTGGCGAAGACAGACTCCGCGCAACGGCAGCCGAACTGGAGAAAACGCACCGCGTGCAGACGCGGGTGGTGTCCACCGACCTCGTTGACCCGCAGGGTGTTACGAAGCTGATTGAGAACATCTCCACACTGGACATCGGTTTGGCTGTGCTGGCTGCGGGCTTCGCCACCACGAACTCCTTCACCGCCTCCGCGGTTCGCGACGAACTCGACATGATCGCCGTCAACGTCAGCGCCGTCGCTCAACTTGCACACGTCTGCGCCCAACGGATGGCCGAGCGCGGATCGGGCGGGATCATTCTGTTCGGCTCAATCCTCGGCTGGGCAGGTGTGGCTGGAGAAGCTAACTACGCGGCCACAAAGGCCTACGCGCAGACCCTGGCCGAGGGGCTACAGGTTGAACTCAAGCCGTTCGGTATCGACGTGCTCTCCGTAGCACCCGGACCGGTACATACCGGCTTCGCGGCGCGCGCGGGTCTGAGCATGAAGTCGGCGACAACCCCGCAGGTTGTTGCCAATACGGCATGGTCTGCTCTTGGCAGGAAGGTGACCGTGGTGCCGGGGGCACAGGCGAAGGTAATGACCGCGTCGTTGAAACTGGTTCCGCGCCGCACCCGTTCGATCATCTTGACCCGGGTCATGGCATCTATGCGGTCCTAAGTCCGGCCCTACCGCCTCAGACCCGCAACGCCACTCCGATGAGGGCGACCACACCGAGACCGGCGATGAATGCCGACATGACTCCGGCGATCGAGTACGGCATGGGGCCGAACTCGGCGCGCAGGACGGCCAACGCCTGACGGTGCTGAAGCCAGGCCAGCCCCAGAGCGGTCAACCCGGCGACGATGAGCAACACCGCGAAGAGTTGCGGACTGATGACCGGCTCGCGCAATTGCTCCTTGGTGGACAGGTACTGCAGGAACTGGTAGATCCCGAATCCGAAGGCGATCATTGACGTGCTGGTGCGAACCCAGGCCATCAGGGTTCGTTCCAGGGCCAGTCGGGTCCGATCGGCGGCAAGTCGGGTGGATACGTCAGGTGGTTCAGGTGGCATCGGATCAGCTTGACAGCCTCCCGCATGCGCTATTCAGCTACCTGGCTCGCCGACCCCAACAACCAATTCATCTGGGAGAAAGGCCGGATCAGTGGCAAAGATTTAGAAGGCGTTGCCGAAATAGGTCAGCCGAGCAACTGCGGCAATACCCCTGAGGTGGTTCACGTCCGTACGATCACATCACGTCATCCGGATTGGATCGTGGCGCCACCACCGATAGGAGGCACAAAAGCATGACACCTCGGGCCGATGTCACGGTGAGGCTCGCCACCCAGCGCGACGTCGCCGGGATCGTCGACCTCGAATCCCGCTACTTCGTCGACAATCTCGACGAATCCGCGCGGGCGAAGGGTTTCATCTCGGTCCTGCACTCCCCGCACTGGTTCGCCGCGGCCGTCGACTCCCGCGGTATGCACGTCGCAGCCACCACCGACGGGCACATCGCCGGCTTCATCGCCGTCACCGACCCGCCGTCCCGAACCTCAGCCGACCTTCCCCCGATCGTGCGCGCCATGCTCGACATCGCCGACACCATCGACGTGAACGGGAAAAAGGTTGCCGCGCAACGCTGGGCGCTACGCGGGCCGGTCTGCATCGATGAGGCCTTCCGCGGCGGCGGCATCTACGGCGCGTTCAATGCGGCCACCGGGAACTTCTACCGCGACCGCTACGACATCGGAGTTGTGTTCGTCGCAGCGGAAAATCCTCGATCACTTCACACCACGACCACCAAACTCGGGGCCCGATCGCTGGCGGAATTCGAGGTCGACTCCGCGCGATATCACTTCCTGGTGTTCGACTTCGGCGATCCCGGGCAACCAGTTCGTCTTCGTCGACCCCTCGCGCGGGGTGGTGATCGTCAAGCTGTCATCGAATCGCGCCTACGGCACGACACCATTGGAGTCGAGCAACCGTGAGATCGAGACGATCGCCTTCCTCAGAGCCATTGCGCAGCGGTGTGGTTAAAACTCGTGGTGAAGTTGGTCGTTCCGACACCACTGGGGCCTGACCACACTTCGCCCGGGTGCGGGCTACTTGAGGGGTCATCGCGTCATGGTGGTGTTGATGGCCGAAAACGACGAGCGAGCTACGACCGAAGCGGATCAATCCATCGAAGACCGGCGAACCGACTGAAATCGACGTCGGTCGAACAGAGCTCGGCGCCGTGCTCGATGGACAGCGCGGCGAGGTGGGCATCGCTAGTCAGATTGCCCGCTGCACCGAGGGGTTCGAGCAAGCCGCGGAGCACCACCGCGTGCCGACCGGTCGGATGCACAACTGTCACGCACGGCAGCTCTAGCCATCCGTCGATCACGGTGAACGACTCGTCGACGGTCAGGGGCCTTTCGAAGACGGCGGCGCGTGTCGAGAGCCTGACGAAGCCGATGAGCACGTTCCACGCGAGAGCGACCGTCTCTGCGCCCGACAGCGTGTCATCGAGCCAATCCTTTGCGCCCTGATGGCGGGATGACGTCTGGTCCATCGCGTAGATGAGGATGTTGAGGTCGATCAGCCTCGTTTTCGCAGGGCGAGCTTGCGCAAGATTTCGGAGTCCTCGTCAGCGGCGGCGAGGGTCAGCGCCTTGTCAATGTCGAATCCCGGTCGCAGCCCCATATCCCTGCTCGGCGTGCGATAAACCCGGCGGACGGTTTCGGTGCTCAATCCGCGCCGGACGGCATCGTTGAGAACCGCTTTGAACGACGCACCCCGCTCACGCGCCGCGCGCTGTAGCGCTGCCGCGACGTCCGAATCCAGCGTTACCGTGGTCCGCATACTGCAACCGTAGCATCAAAACAGCAGCTGTCATGATGCTCGCCGGGCGGCGGACTTTGGTAAATCACCGCGCGCGAAGTAGCGGCGTGTCGACGAAGAAGCACCGCTGAAGTCCAGTTTCCTGAGTGGAGCTAAGGGGATTCGAACCCCTGACCCCCACACTGCCAGTGTGGTGCGCTACCAACTGCGCCATAGCCCCAGGTGTGTTTGTCGAAACTACACCACCACGGCAGCCGCCCCAAAAGCCCTCAGGGCAATTCCCCCGCCGCCTCCGGCCCCAGGGCCCGCACCGGCGTGTGCTCGACGGGTGGATCCTCGCGGGTCTCGGGGGCGAACATCCACCCGATCGACGCCAGGACCAAAATGGCCCCGCTGATGCCGAACGCCCACGCGAACGACAACTGGTGGGCGATCAGCCCGACCCCGAGCGATCCCACGATCGAGCCGAAATCCGACATCATCTGGAACGTCGCGATCGCGGGGCCGCCCCGGGCCTGGCCGATGATGTCGGCCACCGCGGCCTGCTGCGGGGAGTTGTAGACCCCCGAGGCCAACCCGGCGACGACGGCCTCGGCGAGGAACACCGGCAGCGACGGCGCCAGACCCAGCGTCGCCGTCGCGATACCGGTCAGCGCCAGACCGGTGATCAGCAGCGGCCGCCGGCCGATGCGGTCGGAGAGCCGGCCGCTGGGCATCACCGCGATCACATTGCCCACGGCGAACGCGGTCAGGGCCAAGCCGGCGACGGCGGGCCCGCGATCCAGTCCCTCGACGACGAACAGTGGCACCAGCGCGAACCGCAACCCGAACAGCGACCATCCGGTGGCGAAGTTGGACAGCAGCGCGGCCCGGTAGGCGCCGTTGCCCAGCACGTCCCGCAAGGACACCACTGGTTCGTCGCCGGTGGCCGGGGCGGCCAGCGGGGAATGCCGCAGGCTGACCAGCACGATGGCCGCCGCGAACAGCAGCAGCACCCCGTAGATGATGAACGGCGCGCTCAAGCCCAGACCCGCGGTGAGGCTGCCCAACACCGGCCCGGCCACCGAACCCACCAGGAATGCTCCGGAGAACATGCCGGCCACCCGACCGCGGGCATCCGGCGGACTCATCCTGATCATCAACCCCAGCGCCGAGACGAAGAACATCGTCGAGCCGATCCCACCGAGGGCCCGAAACGCCAGTAACTGCCAGTAGGTCTGCGCGAACGCGCAGGCCGCGGTCGATACCGCCACGACCACCACGCCGCCGACGTAGATCTTGCGCTCCCCCAGCCGTTGCACCAGCAGTCCCGTCGGCGGGGCGGCCAGCAATCGCATCACCGCGAAGGCGGTGATGACGAAGGTGGCCGCGCTGATGCTCACCCCGAAGTGCCGCGCCAGTTGCGGAAGAACCGGCGCCACCACCCCGTACCCGAGGGCGATGATCGCGTTGGCGGTGATCAGCGACCACACCTCACGGGGCAGCCGCGCCGGCGCCTTCGACACACCGGCGCCCTGCACTACGGAACTCACGATATGACTGTATTCACCAGCTCCCGGGCGGCTTGCTGCACCTGTGCCAGATGCTCGGGGCCCAGAAAGGACTCGGCGTAGATCTTGTAGACGTCCTCGGTGCCTGACGGCCGGGCCGCGAACCAGCCGTTGGCGGTGGTCACCTTCAACCCCCCCAGCGGCGCGCCGTTACCCGGGGCGGCGGTGAGCTTGGCGGTGATCGGCTCGCCGGCCAGATCGGTGGCGGTGACCTGCTCGGCGGAGAGCTTCGCCAGCCGGGCCTTCTGGTCGCGATCGGCGGGTGCGTCGACGCGGGCGTACACCGGTGCACCATAGGTGGCAGCCAGCTCCGCGTAGCGCTGCGAGGGCGTCTTGCCAGTGACGGCTAGAATCTCTGCAGCTAGCAGCGCCATGATGAGGCCGTCCTTGTCGGTGGTCCACACCGACCCGTCGTTGCGCAGGAAAGACGCCCCGGCCGATTCCTCGCCGCCGAATCCAATTGTGCCGCTGATCAATCCGTCGACGAACCACTTGAAGCCGACGGGCACCTCAATGAGGGTGCGACCGAGGCCAGCGACCACCCGGTCGATGATCGAGGAACTCACCGCGGTCTTGCCGACGGCGACGCCGGTCGGCCAGTCCGGGCGGTGCGTGTAGAGGTAGTCAATCGCGACGGCCAGGTAGTGGTTGGGATTGAGCAGTCCAGCGTCGGGGGTGACGACGCCGTGCCGGTCCGCGTCGGCGTCGTTGCCGGTGGCGATCTGATAGCTGTCACGATTGGCGATGAGCGAGGCCATCGCGTTGGGCGAACTGCAGTCCATCCTGATCTTGCCGTCGGTGTCCAGGGTCATGAACCGCCAGGTCGCGTCGACCAACGGGTTGACGACGGTCAGGTCGAGGTTGTGCCGTTCGGCGATCGCGGCCCAGTAGTCGACGCTGGCCCCACCGAGTGGGTCGGCCCCGATCCGGATGCCCGCGGCGCGGATGACGCCGATGTCGACCACATTGGGCAGGTCAGCGACATAGGCATCCAGGTAGTCGTGGCGCCGGGCGCCTGCCAGGGCCCGGGCCAGGGAAACCCGTTTGACCTCCGCGCAGCCCCCGCGCAGGATCTCGTTGGCCCGCGTGGCGATGGCACCGGTGGCGTCGGTGTCGGCCGGGCCGCCGTTGGGCGGGTTGTATTTGAAGCCGCCGTCGCGCGGCGGGTTATGTGACGGGGTTACCACGATCCCGTCCGCCAGTTGCGAGTCACGCCCCCGGTTGTAGGCGAGAATCGCGTGGCTGACCGCCGGCGTCGGAGTATAGCGGCCAGCCGAGTCCACCAGCACGACAACGTCATTGGCGGCCAGCACTTCCAACGCCGAGGCCCACGCTGGTTCGGACAACCCGTGCGTATCCCGGCCCAGGAACAACGGGCCGTTGGTACCCTGGGCGGCGCGGTACTCGACGATCGCCTGGGTGGTGGCCAGGATGTGGGCCTCGTTGAAGGCACCGTCCAGGGAGGACCCACGGTGCCCTGAGGTGCCGAAGGCAACCTGCTGGGCGACGTCGTCGGGATCGGGTTCCACCGTGTAGTACGCCGTCACCAGGTGGGGCAGATCGATCAGGTCCTCGGGTTGCGCCGGTTGTCCGGCGCGGGGATTAGCCGCCATGGCGCTGATTGTGCCCGTCAGGGGCGATACTTGCTCCCGTTGTCGCATGCTGTTAAGGAGGTCGCCGGTGTTCGGCCATGACAATCGCGAAGTGGCGGCTGTTTTCGTCGGCGGCGCGGTCGGCACCGTGGCGCGCGCCGCATTCGAGACCCTGGCCGTGGCCGACCCCGGACGCTGGCCGTGGCCGACCTTCACGGTCAACATCGTTGGCGCCTTCCTGCTGGGATACTTCGCCACCCGGCTGCTGGAGCGTCTGCCGCTGTCCAGCTATCGCCGCCCCGCCCTGGGCACCGGGTTGTGCGGCGGGTTGACCACCTTCTCGACCATGCAGGTCGAGACGCTGAAGATGATCTCCCACCAGCACTACGGTCTGGCTGCCGGCTACACCGCGGCCAGTATCACCGCGGGTCTGCTCGCGGCGTACCTGGCGACCACTCTGGTCCGACGGGTCCGGGTCAGACGATGAATGTCGCATTGTGGGCCGCCGTGTTGGGCATCGGTGGACTGGGCGCGGTGGCGCGGTTCATGGTGGACCGCGCGGTGTCCCGACGCGCGAAGGCCTCCTTTCCGTTCGGCACATTGGCGGTCAACATCAGCGGTGCGGTGCTGCTGGGGTTTCTGACCGGTCTGGTGGTCAGCCACGAGGTTGCGATGCTGGCCGGTACCGCGTTCCTGGGCGCCTACACGACCTTCTCGACGTGGATGCTGGAAACCCAGCGCCTCACCGAGGAACGCCAAATCTGGCCTGCCGCAGCCAATATCGTCGGCAGCGTCGTCCTCGGCCTGACAGCAGCGGCGGGCGGCCATGCGGTGGCGGGATTGCTGTGAACGCAACGCATCTCACCCTCAGCGTCTATTTTGCCGAGCGGCAGCGGATCGGTTCGCAGTTCCTTGCCGAGTCGATGCTTGAACTGTTCGCACGGCGTCGTGTCGCGGCCAGTGTGATGCTGCGCGGGATCTCCGGATTCGGCCACAGTGGCGTCATCCGGACCGACCAGACGTTGACCTCATCGGAGGATCCGTCGGTGGAGATCACCGCCGTGGACACCGCCGAGGTGATCGACGCGCTCAGCGATGAGGTGGCCGAGATGACCGCCAGCGGGCTGATCACCGTGCAACGCACCACACTGATCGGGGCGGACCCGACCACCGTCGTCGTGCCCGACGGCGCCGGGAACCTCAGCCTGACCCTCTACGTCGGCCGCAACCGTCGGATCAACGGCGATCCCGCGTTTCATCTGATCTGCGAACTCCTGCACCGCAACCACTTCGCCGGCGCCTCGGTGCTGCTGGGAGTCGACGGCACCTCTCGCGGGCAGCGCCGTCGCGCCCACTTCTTCGGCCGCAATCGCGACGTGCCGCTGATGATCAGCGCCGTCGGAAGCGCCGAGGACGTCCGGCGGGTGCTGCCGGCCCTGGTCGCCCTTGAGCACCGGCCGCTGATCACGGCCGAACCCGTACAGGTCTGCAAACGTGACGGGCGACTGCTGGCACACCCACCGGATCTCCCCGAGTACGACGACCGGGGCCGGGCAGTGTGGCAGAAGCTGGTGGTCCATACCTCCGAATCCACCCGGCACAACGGAGTGCCGATCCACCGCGCGCTGGTGCGGCGACTGCGGGAGTCCGGTCACACCGGTGGCGCGACGGTGCTGCGCGGGATCTGGGGCTTCCACGGCGACCATGAACCCCACGGCGACAGGTTGTTTCAGTACGGTCGCCGCGTCCCGGTGACAACGGTCATCGTCGACACCCCCCGCGGCATCGGCCGCAGCTTTGCGACCATCGACGAGGTCACCGGCACACACGGGCTGGTGACGTGGGCGACGGTGCCAACGGCGCTGAGGATGACCGGCGCCAAGGCGTTATAAAGAGAGGCGGCGCACGAGCGCTGCACGAGCAGCGAGGAGGTCGCGATGGGAGTCGAAAGAACCGGACCGCTGGTGGCAGTCACCGTCGCGCTCGTCGTGTCGGCGGGTTTGGCCGGGTGTACCGGTAGTGAGTCGAACACGGCCGGGCCCTCGGTGACGTCCGACCCGGGGACCGCGGCGACCACGCCCGAGCCGAATACGCCCGCACCGAGTATGCCCGCGCCGACCACGCCTGCACGAACCAAGAAGTGGATCGAGTTACAGGTCGGCGATTGTCTGGCGGGACTGCCGTCCGCCGATCCGGCGGTGGTGACCGTCACCGTCGTGGACTGCGCGACGCCCCACCTCGCGGAGGTCTATCTGCGGGCCAACATTCCCGTGAACGCGGTTCTCACCGGCACCGCCGACGAGCAGTGCGGGGCAGGCCTGATGCAGTACACCGGCCTCGCGGTGAACGCCAGTCCGTACACGATCACCTATCTGATCGACTCCGAACAGGACCGCACGTCCAACAACCCCTACCCGAGCACCGTCATCTGCCTGCTGGCGGGGGCGCAGGGACAGTCGTTCACCGAATCGGCGCGACGTTGAGTCAGACGCGCGCGGCGAAGAACTGCGCGCTGGCGTGGGAGGCGCTGATGGCCGGGCCGGCGGGCCAGACGTGGCCGCCGCCGTCGACCCGGACCAACTCCACCAGGGTGCCACCGGCACACCCGGCCGCGATCGCCCGCTGTACCTCCCCGGGTGCGGGTGGGCTGTCGACCAGCGGCCCCGGGCAGCCGTTCAGCGCCGACCAGCGCTGCGCCAGCACCGGCGCCGACACGATGTCGCTGGGACCGCCGCGACCGACCATCGCGCCGCCGTTGAAGGGCACGACCGGATCGCCGGTGCCGTGGATCTGCAGCACCGAAACCGGCCGTGACGGAGCGCACGGCACCGCAGATCCCAACGTTCCGGCGACCGGAGCGACCGCGGAGAACAGGTCGGCACGATCGCAGGCCAGCCGGTTGGCCATGAACGCCCCAGCCGACATCCCGGTGACGAAGACCCGTCCCGGCGCGATCCCGTATTGCCCGGAGAGTCGCTCGATCAGCGCGGCCAGGAAACCCACGTCGTCGACGCCCTGACGGTCCGGCACCGACGCGCCACGGCCGTCGGCCCAACTGAGGTCAATACCGTCGGGGTAGGCCACCACGAATCCCAACTGATCAGCGATGCCGTTGTAGCCGGTCAGTCCGGCCTGATCGGCACCGGTCATCCCGGAACCGTGCAGATTGAGCACCAGGGCCACCGGAGCCCGGCCGGCCGGGGCGTGCACGACGTAGGTGCGCGGCAGACCGGAGAAGGTCAGCACGCCCGGCGGATCGATCGGGTTAGCTGAGGCGGGCGCCGCGCCGAGGACACCGAGGAAGGAAAGGGCGGCGAACAACGCCGTCATTCGCGCTTTCACGGTAATAGTGTGCACCAGCGGCGCGGCCGTGCCGAATCGGCTAGGGGCGGGCGACCTCCGCTCGCACGGAAGTACTCAATCCAGGCCGAGGCGTTGCTCAAGCGCGAGGCAGTCGAATCGGCGGCGGCAGGATGGACGTTCCCCACCGCCGGCGCCGGCGGTCTGCAACCCGACGTCAACCTCGATGACCGTGAAGCCCTCGCCGACCTCCTCGGTGACGATGCTCTGCCCTGATGTGAACGTCCTGCTCTACGCATTCCGTCGCGACAGCACCGATCATTCGCGTTACGCGCAATGGCCGCAGCTCACCACCCCCTTGCGGCCCGGTACGAAGCACGGGGAGATCTTCTCAGGGCTCTGCCGGGCCACCTCGGCCACCGCCAACAATGTGCCCTACGCCTACCACGCGGCGCTGGCCATCGCGCACGGCGCCACCTGGATCACCAACGACCTGGGGAACGCGCAGTTCCCGAACTTGTTATGGCGCAACTCTATTGAGAATTAAAGGATCTAGACCGTTTCACGCTTCGGCAACGTCCACCCCGGCCGTGGGTAGTGGCAGGTGTAGCCGTTGGGAATGCGCAGCAGGTAGTCCTGGTGCTCGGGTTCGGCCTCCCAGAAGTCGGTGGCGGGAACCACCTCGGTGACGGCTTTGCCCGGCCACAGGCCAGAGGCGTCGACGTCGGCGATGGTGTCCAGCGCAACCTGGTGCTGCTCGTCGTCGACGTAGAAGATCGCTGAGCGGTAACTGCTGCCAAGGTCATTGCCCTGACGGTCCTTGGTCGACGGATCGTGAATCTGGAAGAAGTATTCCAGCAGCGCGCGGTAGTCGGTCTGGGCCGGGTCGTAGATGATCTCGAGGGCCTCGGCATGGCCGGGGTGGTTGCGGTAGGTGGCGTTGGCGTTGCGCCCGCCGGTGTAACCCACCCGCGTCGAGATCACCCCGGGTTGGCGGCGAATCAGATCCTGCATCCCCCAGAAGCATCCGCCGGCCAGGATCGCAGCCTTGCTATCCGTCATGTTGTCCTCCTTAGGTCCGTCACCGTGCTACCAGTGTGCGCCCGGTCGGGGCTACCGCGCCCGGGTGGGCGGCCGACGGTCACCGACCCGTCATCGGTGCCCCGACGTGTACAGCGGATTCCACATCTGTCAATATCGGCGTATGTCGAATCCAGATCCCGGCCGGGACCACTGTCCGGTGGCTCCATTGGTGGCCGAACCGCTGAGCACGGCGGCCGCGGTGGAGATGGCCGCGAAGTTCAAGGCGCTGTCGGATCCGGTCCGGCTACGACTGCTCAGTTCGATCGCCAGTCATGCCGGCGGTGAGGCCTGCGTGTGCGATATCTCCGCCGGGGTGAAGGTGTCTCAACCGACCGTCTCGCATCATCTGAGGGTGCTGCGCGACGCGGGATTACTGACCTCGCAACGCCGGGCCTCCTGGGTGTATTACGCCGTGGTTCCCGGGGCGCTCGCGGCGCTGTCGACCTTGCTGAATTCAGGAGCGGAATCCGCTGCGGCCATGAGTGTTTCATCGTGACCGGCACGACGAGCGCCGAGGCCCCGGTTGCCGGGCGGCTATCGACCCTGGACCGGCTGCTGCCGGTGTGGATCGGCGTGGCGATGGCAGCCGGTCTGCTGCTGGGCCGGTGGATCCCCGGACTGAACACCGCCCTGGAGAAGGTGCAGATCGACGGTATCTCGCTGCCGATCGCGCTGGGTCTGCTGATCATGATGTATCCGGTGCTGGCGAAGGTGCGCTACGACCGCCTCGACACCGTCACCGGTGATCGCAAACTTCTCATCAGTTCGCTGGTGCTGAACTGGGTGCTCGGCCCCGCACTGATGTTCGCCCTGGCCTGGTTGTTCCTGCCGGATCTGCCCGAGTACCGCACCGGGCTGATCATCGTCGGCCTGGCCCGCTGCATCGCCATGGTGATCATCTGGAACGACCTGGCCTGCGGCGACCGGGAGGCCGCCGCGGTGCTGGTCGCTTTGAACTCGGTGTTCCAGGTCGTCATGTTCGCGGTGCTGGGCTGGTTCTACCTCTCGGTGCTGCCCGGTTGGCTGGGGCTTGAGCAAGCCTCGATAGCGACCTCGCCGTGGCAGATCGCCAAGTCGGTGCTGATCTTCCTGGGCATCCCCCTGCTGGCCGGTTACCTGTCGCGCCGACTCGGCGAGAAGGCCCGCGGCCGGCAGTGGTACGAAAGCGTGTTCCTGCCCAAGATCGGCCCGTGGGCGCTCTACGGCCTGCTGTTCACCATCGTCATTCTGTTCGCCCTGCAGGGTGAACAGATCACCAACCGGCCCCTGGACGTGGTCCGCATCGCACTGCCCCTGCTGGTCTACTTCGCGCTCATGTGGGGCGGCGGGTTCGCACTCGGGGCGGCACTGGGCCTGGGGTACGCCCGCACCACCACCCTGGCGTTCACCGCGGCGGGCAACAACTTCGAACTGGCCATCGCGGTCGCGATCGCCACCTACGGCGCGACCTCCGGGCAGGCGTTGGCCGGCGTCGTCGGCCCGCTGATCGAGGTGCCCGTGCTGGTGGGGCTGGTTTATGTGTCACTGGCACTGCGAAAACGCTTCGCCCCTGATAGCTGAAAGACCCGTAATAGCTCAAAGGAGTTGCCCACCATGACTGTTCGTCCCAGTGTCTTGTTCGTCTGCATTCACAATGCCGGCCGGTCCCAAATGGCCGCCGGGTTCCTGCGCGCGCTGGCCGGGGACGCCGTCGAGGTCCGCTCGGCCGGCAGCGACCCCGGACCGCGCATCAACCCGGCCGCCGTCGAGGCGATGGCCGAGGTCGGCGTCGACATCTCCGATCAGTCTCCAAAACTGCTCACCTCCGAAGCCGTCGAGGCCGCCGACGTGGTCATCACGATGGGCTGCGGGGACGCCTGCCCGATCTTCCCCGGCATCTCCTACCGCAATTGGGAACTCGACGACCCGGCCGGCAAGGGAATCGACGCGGTGCGCCCCATCCGCGACGAGATCCGAAGCCGGGTAACGGCATTGGTCACCGAGATCCTGCCCGCCCGGACGCAATCATGACGAAGCCCACGGTGCTGTTCGTCTGCGTGAAGAACGGCGGCAAGTCCCAAATGGCCGCCGGCCTGATGCGCAAGATCGCCGGCGAGACCGTCGCGGTGTATTCGGCCGGCACCGCACCCGGTAACGCCCTCAATGACCTGTCAGCGCAGTCGTTACTCGAGATCGGTGTCGACATCACCGCCGAACACCCGAAGCTGATCGACCCTGCCCTGGTGCGCGAGGTCGATCTCGTTGTGACGCTGGGCCGGGAGGCCCATGTCGACCCGGTTCCGGGTACCCGGTTCGAGAACTGGGACACCGATGAACCCTCCGAGCGCGGCATCGACGGCATCGACCGGATGCGACTGATTCGCGACGACATCGCCGCCCCCGTCGAGCAACTCGCCGACCAACTCACCAACCCCCGTCGACCCCCGAGAAAGAGATCCGATGACCACCATCGAGATATTCGAACCCGCCCTGTGCTGTGCCACCAGCGTGTGTGGCGAGGACGTCGACCAACAACTGGTCACCTTCTCCGCCGACATGGACTTCATCCGCAGCAATGGCGCTGACATCGCGCGCTACAACCTGGCCAGCGAACCGCAGGCCTTCGCCGCCAACGACGCCGCGAAAGCCTTCCTGCACCTGTCCGGATCAGCCGGGCTGCCCCTGGTCCTCGTGGACGGGGTCACCGCGATGACGGGGCGCTACCCCAACCGCGCCCAATTGGCCACCTGGGCCGGCCTCGAGGACGCCACGCCGCAAGGTTGCGGCGGTGGCGCTGACACTGACGCGCCGGACTGCTGCTGACCGGATGAAATTTCTCGACGCTCCGCCGCGGTTTCTGTTCTTCACCGGCAAGGGCGGCGTGGGAAAAACCTCCATCGCATGCGCCACCGCAATCACGTTGGCGGGCCGCGGCAAAACGGTGCTGCTGGTCAGTACCGATCCCGCCTCGAACGTTGGGCAGGTATTCGGATTGGAGATCGGCAACACGATCACCGCCATTCCGGCGGTAAGCGGCCTCTCCGCGCTGGAGATCGACCCGGATCAGGCCGCTGAGGCCTACCGCGAGCGCATCGTCGGGCCGGTTCGCGGTCTGCTGCCTGAGGCGGAGCTGGCCTCGATCACCGAACAACTCTCGGGCTCCTGCACCACCGAGATCGCCTCGTTCAACGAGTTCACCAGGTTGCTCACCGACTCCGAGGGCCCGATCGGGCGGTTCGACCACGTCCTGTTCGACACCGCCCCAACGGGTCACACCATCCGGTTGTTACAGCTGCCCGGCTCATGGACCGACTTCCTCAGCGCGGGCAAAGGCGATGCCTCATGCCTGGGCCCGCTGTCGGGCCTGGAGAAGCAACGCGCCGTCTACGCCGACGCGGTCCAGGCACTGGCCGACCCGAACCGCACCCGCCTGGTGTTGGTGGCTCGCGCCCAGACATCCACCCTGACCGAGATCGCCCGCACCCACACCGAACTCGCCGCGATCGGTCTGACTCATCAGTATGTGGTGATCAACGGAATCCTGCCCGCACCCGCTGATGACTCCGACGCGCTCGCCACCGCGATCCGTCGCCGCGAGCAGGCCGCGATTGCGGCGATACCCACCGAACTGCGCACACTGCCGCTCGATCAGGTCGATCTCAAAGCCACCAATATCGTCGGAATCGCAACGCTGGCAACGCTGTTTACGCCCTACACCGCAACCGCTCGAGCCGAGGTGCCTGCGGTGGAGACACCGGATGCACCCCTTTCGGCCCTGATCGATGAGATCGCGATTGGCGATAGGGGCTTGATCATGTGCATGGGCAAGGGCGGAGTCGGCAAGACCACCATCGCCGCCACCATCGCCGTCGCATTGGCGCAGCGCGGCCACCCGGTGCACCTGACCACCACCGATCCCGCCGGACACCTCACTGACACGCTGCACGGAAGTGTGGACGATCTTTCGGTATCCAGCATCGACCCCGTCGAGGCCACCCGCGTGTACCGCGAGCACGTGCTGGCCACCAAGGGCGCTGCCCTCGATGAGCAGGGCCGGCGGATGCTGGCCGAGGACCTGCGCTCACCGTGCACCGAGGACGTCGCTGTCTTCCAAGCGTTTTCAAAAGTCATCAGTGAATCGCGGCGGCATTTCGTGGTGGTCGATACCGCACCCACCGGACACACCCTGCTTCTGCTCGACGCCACCGGCTCCTACCATCGCGAGGTCGCACGGCAACTCGGCGACCGGCATTTCACCACTCCCCTGATGCGCCTGCAGGACCCCGACCTCACCAAGGTCATCATCGTCACCCTCGCCGAAACCACTCCGGTGCTCGAAGCGGCCGGTCTTAACAGCGAGTTGGAACGCGCCCAGATTCACCCGTGGGCCTGGGTGATCAACAACTCCGTCGCCGCCGCCGACCCCACATCAGCACTGCTACGACGGCGCGCGGCCGCCGAGGTGCCGCTGATCGCGACGGTGCGCAGTGACTACGCCGACCGAGTCGCCGTGGTGCCACTGCTGGCCGCCGAACCCATCGGAATCCCAGCCCTTCGGAACCCGGCAGGCTCACCGCTGCCCGATTGACCGGCGGTGTTGACCGGCCCCGCGCGGTCCATTTCCGGTTTGCGACCGGCGCCGGAGGTGGTTATGTTTGACTCGCTACGAAGCCCCTCGACCGAAGGACCTGGATGGCAAACAATCGTTTGGTTACGGCGATGGTGGCCGCGGGCGTCATCGCCGCGGGTATCTCGGCGGCGACCGCCTTCGCCGGCGGACCTGACGGGGTGATTGAAGACACTGGAGTCCCGTTCCGGGCAATCGGCACGGGAACGTTCGAAGACTTCAGCGACGGCCCTGCAGGCGATAGCACGGAGGTGGGCTTTTCCGCCACCGGTGCCACAGCCGAGGAGGCGTCGGCCGCGGTCATCGCGGCATGTCAAGCCGCCGGAGGCGTGGAGTGCTCCGCCGACACGGTGACCAATGACGCCGTCTGCATCGTCTCGGTCGGCGACGACGACGTCGACGTGGTCAGCGGCGGCGCCGGTGTGACCATCGACGCTGCCCGCCAGGATGCGATCCAACGGGCGGCGGCCAGCAATCTGCCCATCGACCCGACATCGCCCGTCATCATCTCGGCCTGCCCGTGATGGGCACACATCCGGGCAGCAGCCCGAAAGGTGGACGTTCAATGACCCCTCGGGGCACGCTGGCCATGCTGGTGGCTGGTCTCGCTGTGGCGGCAGGGTTGTCGGCGCCGGTCGCCAACGCACTGCCGAACTGCCAGACCTCGGGTACGACGACGACTTGCCGCACGAACGGCAGTGTGTCCATCAAGGCGCGGCCCGGGACGACGGCAGCGCCTGCGGGACAGCCGCGGCAACCCTGGTACATCGTTGCCGCCCGGAACCCCCAGGCGTTCCGCTGAATGTAGCGTAGCTGCGGTCATCGTTCGACCGCGATCGGAGCGCCCATGTCGGCTTCACCCCCGTACCGAGTGATCGCCTGGGGTACCGGTGCCATCGGCACCGAACTGCTGACCGCGATCATCGATCACCGCCCCGATCTGCAGATCGTCGGCGCGCGGGTGTACTCCCCCGATAAGGACGGGGCCGACGTCGGCTCTCTCGCCGGCCGCTCCCCCATCGGTGTCACCGCCACCACCGATGTCGACGCGGTCCTCGCCCTGGCTGCCGACTGCGTGCTTTACACCCCCCGCAACACCGGCATTGACGAGGTCTGCGCCATCCTCAACAGCGGGAAAAACGTTGTCACGACAGCGTTCCTGTTTCATCCCCACCGCATCGACGCGGACGACCGCAACCGATTGCTTGCGGCGTGCCAGGCCGGCGGCAGCAGCGTGCACGGCAGCGGCCTGAACCCGGGAAACCTCTCCGGGGTTCTGCCGCTGGCACTGTCGGGGATGAGCCGCACGATCGACCGCATCACGCTTCAGGAGAGGGCCGACTGGTCCTTCTACGACAGCACGTCAATCACGTTCGACAACATGGCTTTTGGGCAACCGGTACAGTCCATCAGCCCCACCGCCACCGACTTCCTGGCGTTCAACAGCGGCATCTTCAGCAACGAGGTGTGGCTGCTCGCCGACGCGCTCAACGCCGATATCGACGAGGTGACCGCAACGGTCGAGGCCGTCGCGGCCAGGGCGGATCACCAAATCTTCGAGCGCACCTTGCCCGCGGGAACCACCGCCGGGCAGCGCTGGAGATGGGCAGGGCGCCGCGGCGACGACACACTCATCGAGATCGAGGCGCTCTGGACCGTCGGCGGGGAGTACCCGACCCACTGGCCCAAACCGCAGCACGGTTGGACGCTGACCATCGACGGCGATCCGACGATGCGCACCCACTTCCTGGTGATGGCAGGCTCCCCCAGCGCGAGCATGCACGAACACGTCACCGCGTCCAACGTCGCCACCGCCATGCAGATCCTCAACGCCGTGCCTGCGGTCTGTGCCGCGCCAACGGGTTTCGCCACCATGGCCGATCTGCCGCTGATCCGCAGCGTCACCGGATTCCGCAAGAACGGCGATGGCAGGTAGTCGCGGCCCGAAACTGGAACACACACCCAATGAGTGAGATCGGTTCCACACCAACCACAACGCCACCCACCGGCACCGCCTGGGTCGGAGACTGGGACGCGGACTTCTCCGACCGCGTGTACGGGAGCGACCCGGTGGTCATCGGGGACGTCGCGGCGCTGCTGACCGGAGTGCAACACCGAAGCGGCGCCACCGTCAGCGGGGTGGCACTGCGGGTCGACGGTACGGTCATTGAAACCGGCTGTACGGCCGCAGTGGCCGCTGATCTGACGCCGGGGCAGGCCCGTGATCTGGCCGGCATCCTCGTCGCACTGGCCGACCGTGCCGAGGCGGTCGACGGCATCGGATCGTCACGTCCAATAGTTATGCGCGATGCGCGCTGCCGCGATCGACCGTTGGGTCTCAATGACGTTGGGAAATAGAGACCTTGACAGTGCGTCCCGCAACGGTCCCGCGGCAGTCCGCGGGCGCTAAACTTCGATTCGACTGTCCGAGGGAGACGCACATGCAGCACGGCATTCACTTCATTTCCGGCTTGCCACGGTCCGGTTCGACGCTGCTGGCAGGAATCCTGCGGCAAAATCCGCGGTTTCATGCCGGCATGACCAGCCCGGTGGGTGCGATGTACAAGGCGTTGGAGCAGTCGATGAGCCGGCGCAACGAAACGGCGGTGTTCATTGACGGGCCGCGACGCCGCGACATCCTGGCCGGGTTGTTCACCAACTACTACACCAAAACACAGTCCACCAAAGTCGTGTTCGACACCAACCGGTTATGGTGCGCCAAACTCCCCGCGCTGACCCAGCTATTCCCCGAAGCCAAGATCATCTGCTGCGTACGCGACGTTAACTGGATCATGGATTCCATCGAGCGACTAGTGCGCCGCAACGCATTTGAACCCTCCGGAATGTTCGGTTACGAATCGGGCGGCACGGTGTTCTCTCGCATCAGCGCTGCGGCCAGTTCCGACGGGCTCGTCGGCTACGCACTGGACGCCCTCAAGGATGGCTTCTTCGGCGAGCAGGCGCCCGCCATGATCCTGGTCGAATACGACGCCTTGGTCACCAACCCCACCTCCACCCTGCAGTCGATCTACGACTTCATCGGCGAACCGTGGTTCGACCACGACTTCAACAATGTCGAATACGACGCCGACGAGTTCGATCTGGCACTGGGTGCACCAGGGCTGCACACCATCCGACGCAAGGTCGAGTTCATCGCCCGCCAGACCGTGCTGCCCCCGCAACTGTTCCACCGCTTCGACGACGACATGTTCTGGCGCGCACCGGGGGCCAACCGCCACGACGTCAGGATCATCAGCCGAGTCTGAGGCCGCAACCAGGCGGGACCCTCACGGCCTGGCGGTAGCCGCCCTGTCCTCTTCGTCGGTGGTGCCGAACGTCTCCGAGTCGGCTAACACGGTGTAGACCTCCCACCTCTCGCCGGCGGGCCCGGTCACCCACACCTTGTCCTGAGTGGCGAAGCAGCAGGTTGTGCCGATCTCCTCGTCGGTGAACAGGCCCTCGCCGGTCAGTCGGGCAATCTCGGAGTGCACCTTGTCGCTGGACTCCACCTCGACGCCGAGGTGGTTGATGGTGCCGCCCTGGCCCGGGTTTTCCAGCAGCACCAACTTCAGCGGCGGTTCGGCGATCGCAAAATTGGCGTAGCCGGGTTTTACCTTGGCCGGTGCGGTGTTAAACAGCTTGGAGTAGAACGTGATCGCCTCGTTGAGGTTGTCGACGTTGAGGGCGAGTTGGGCTCGGGACATGGGTTCCATCCTCCTACTGGTGCGACGCCTACCACGCTACGTCGACGGTCGCCCTGTCGTGAAATCAGCCCACGCCGCCGAGTCGACGCCCGAAGAGTTCTCCGTCGATACTGCCCGGGACTCCGATGACGACCAATCGGGTGTCGGCCGGAGCCTCAGCGCTAACTGAGTTGAGCGGTGTTAGTGAGGTCCGGCGGCCGACTCTCTGAAGCAGGTAATCACTTGTCGTATCGTCGGCCAGACGGAGGGTCTGCTTCGGGACGCTTTGACCCGGCTACGCGAGCACCGGGAGGCGATATGTCACTCCGTGAACAAGGAATCTTCCATGCGCCAGGCGAATTGGCCCCAGGAAACCCGCTACGCTCGAGAAGCGAATTTCCTCTCCCCGGCGACCCAGGTTTCGCTGACCGGGATCGCCATGATCGCATCCGGGTCACACCCGTACGGATCGCCGTCCAGGATCGTCAGGTCGGCCTGCATGGCCGGTTCGAAGGTGCCGAGTTCGGCCCCGAGTCCGAGGTGGCGTGCGGCATCGACGGTGATCGCCCGCAACGCCGCATCGACGGTCAGGGTCCATGTGGGCCCGACAGTCGATCCGTCGATCGCGCAACGGCGGGTAACGGCAGTCTGCAGGTGGCGCAGTGGATTGATCGGCAACCCGGTGGCGGGGGCGTCGGAGTGCAAGGAAAAGCCGAGGCCGGCGTCGGCGGCCGCGCCGAACGGGCTCATGAACTCCGCACGTTCGGCGCCGAAGATCTGGTCGCGGAAGGCGCCGCCGTAGAGGTAGATGAAGTCCGGGATGAAGCTGGGCTCCACGCCCAGTTCCTTCATCCGGTCGATCTGGTCGCGACGCGCCATGGTGGCGTGCTCGATGCGGTTGACGCCGGTCACCGGGTGCGGGCCGTAGACCGCTTCGATGGCATCGAGGGCCTCATCGACCGCGGCATCGACAGATCGCCGCCCTGGAGCAGATTGTCGAAGAAGCCGGCCGCGATCCACTGGCCGGCCGGTATCGTCGCCGCGGTTGCGGTGAGCCGCTGGAGGGCTTGCGCTTTGGTGTGGAACCCGGAGTAGCCGATGTTGAGCAGGGACTGTGCCAGTAGGGCGGACAGCGTGTAGTGGTGGTGCGGGTCGATCAGTCCCGGCAGCAGGGTGCGGCCCTGCAGGTCGACGACGCTGGCCTTCGGTCCGGCCTGGGCCTTGACCTCCTCGGCCGAACCGGTGGCGAGAATGGTGGTGCCCGAGATCGCCAGCGCTTCGACCCGATCCCGACCGGCCACCATGGTGCGGATCGTGCCGTTGCGGAAGACGATGGTCGGGGCGGGCGTGGCACCCGGGCCGCCACCGCCGGCCGCGTCGGGGTCGGCGCTGAACTCGCGGCGGGCCGGCAGCAACAGCCCTGCGGTCAGCTGGTCGGCGATGGGTGAGCGTTCACACCAGCGGCACACGGGTTCCTCGAATCACGTTTGGCGCGGCGTCTTTTCGAACAGCGGGGTCTTGTCGAACAAGTACCGGAACACCTCCGGCAAGTATGCCATTCGGGGGCCATGACGCTGTAACTCTCAAGCGGCCATACGGCCCGGCGGCCGGCGACCCCGGCCTCAGCGGCGAGCAGCGCGCCCAGCTCGCCTTCCCGCCGCCTCAGCCCCGGGAAGTTCGGTGTCCGTTGTGTGAAGATTCACCCATGACGATGACGCGGCGGGGCGGCACGGCACGATAGAGACATGGACGTCATATCGGGGAGCACACCGAGCAGACCCCCAACCGGATACCGCGCCCTGGTGGTCGACGACGAGGCGGCACTGGCCGACGTGGTCGCCAGCTACCTGCGACGCGATCACATTGAGGTCACTGTGTGTCACTCCGGTGCCGAGGCGCTCAACGCCGCCCGAGGGGTCGATCCCGACGTCGTGGTCCTGGATTTGGGGTTACCAGGGATCGACGGCCTTGAGGTCTGCCGGCAACTGCGCACCTTCTCCGATGCCTACGTGGTGATGCTGACCGCCCGCGACAGCGAGGTCGACACCATCGTTGGCCTGTCCGTCGGGGCCGATGACTATCTCACCAAGCCGTTCAGTCCGCGGGAGTTGGTCGCCCGCATCCGGGCGATGTTGCGCCGGCCCCGGTCGGTGGCCGCACCCGTGCCCCACCGCGGCGGCGAATTGCCACCGCGGGTCTTCGGGGCGCTGTCGATCGATCCCGCCAGCCGGGAGTCGCTCCTTGACGGCGAGCCGATCGCCCTGACCCGCACCGAGTTCGACATCCTCGCCGCCCTGTCGTCGCGCCCCGGGGTTGTGTGGACTCGCCGCCAATTGATCGACGTGGTTTGGGGAGAGCGGTGGGTGGGCAACGATCACCTCGTCGACGTCCACGTCGGACATGTGCGCCGCAAACTCGGCGACGACCCCGCCGACCCACGGTTCCTGCACACCGTGCGCGGTGTGGGCTATCGGATGGGCACCGGGCGATGAGCGCGGCACAAGGATTCGGTGTACGCCGCCGGCTTCTGCTGGCGCAGTCACTAGTTCTCATCGCCAGCGGGGTCACCACCTGGGTGGTGGCTCTGGTGGTGGGCCCGCCGCTGTTCCGCGATCACCTCTTTCAGGCCGGTGTACCGCATGACTCCTACGAGCAGTTTCACGCCGAGCAGGCCTATCAGCATGCGACGGCGTTATCCATTGCGGTCGCGATCACGGTGGCTGCCCTGACCGCGTTCGTCGTTACCGCCTACTTCAGCCGGCGCCTGCAGCGCTCCGTGGCCGAAGTGTCCGCCGCAGCATCGGCCGTGGCCGAAGGTCACTACGACATCAGGGTCGCCAGTCCGCAACTCGGCGACGAGTTCGACGGGCTGGCAACGGCATTCAACCGGATGGCCGAACGCCTGCAGACGGTGGAATCAACTCGCCGCCAGTTGTTCAGCGATCTCGCCCACGAGATCCGCACACCGGTGTCGGTCTTGGAGGCCTACCTGGAAGCCGTCGAGGATGGCGTGAAGACCCTCGACCCGCCGACCATCGCGATGCTGCGGGAGCAGACCGGCCGGCTGGTGCGGTTCGCCGCTGACGCCGCCGCACTGGCCCAGGCCGAGGAGGCGCATGCCGCCATTGCACCGCAGTGGGTCGACCCCGGTCAGCTCGCGGCCACGGCGGGCGCCGCCGTCGCGGATCGCTACAGCGCCAAAGGCGTCACGCTGGACACCCGGGTCCGGGCATCCGGCCGACTGTGGGCCGACGGTCAAAGGCTGGCCCAAGTGCTGGGCAATCTTCTCGACAATGCACTGCGTCACACTCCCGCCGGTGGGCAGGTCACTCTCACCGCCGCCGCCGGCAACGGCAATGAGCTTTCGTTCACTGTCGCTGACGATGGCGACGGCATCGCCGCAGAGCACCTGCCCCACGTCTTCGAGCGCTTTTACCGCGCCGACTCCGCCCGCGACCGCGGGCGCGGCGGCTCCGGCATCGGCCTGGCAATCGCCAAGGCTCTGATCGAGGCCCACGGCGGCCACATCCGGGCGGCCAGCGGCGGCCCCGGCCACGGCGCGACCTTCACCGTGACGGTACCGGCCTGCGCGGCAATTCCATCGGCAGCGACTCAGCCCGAGTCTGTACCGACCAGTTCGTAGTCGGCGCGCTGGATGGCATCGCGGGTCTTCGACATCGAAGTTCCTACAGCGTCTTCAGGATCTCGTTCATGATGTCGATCTCCTTCTGCTGGCTCGCCACGATGGCCTTCGACAGTTCGATCGCCTCGATGAATTCACCATTCTTGATCTCGTTCTGCGCCATGGTGATCGCGCCCTCGTGATGCTTGATCATCCCGGTGAGGAACAACTTGTCCGCCGCCACACCCTGGGCGTCCCGCAGTGCCTGCATCTCAGCCGGTGACAACATCCCGTCCATCATGCCCATGCCACCCATCCCCGGCATATCCCCCATTCCCGGCATGTCCCCCATGCCGCCGTGCCCCGGCATGTCGTTCATGTCCATGTTCCACCCGTCGAGCCAGCCCTGCATCTGCGCAATTTCTGGGCCCTGGGCATCCTTAATCTGCTTGGCCAACTCGACCACCCGCGGATCCATGTTCTGCTTGGCCAAGACCAGGTCGCTCATCTCAATCGCCTGCTGATGGTGCGGGATCATCATCTTCGCAAACATCATGTCGGCCTTGTTGTGCGCGGCCGCCCGCGCCGACGCCGTGATCTGGGTCTGCGACGGGGCCGTCGGAGCCGCCTCCTTGGTAGCCGAACTGCCACACGCGCCGATGGCGGCTACCGCGGCCAATGCGGCCATCCCGGCCACTGCGGCCGTTGACTTGATCATTGCGCACCCCTTTTTCGTTAGACGAATCTAGGAATGAGCATCTCGGCGACTCCCCCGGGCTGTCTTAGCCGTTCTGTGAAGATTCGATAAAGACGACCCATCGCACGCCCACACATCCGGCTCAACCGCACCCATCGGATAGTGCTTCCAGCCTCGCAACGACCGCGAAGTAGCGTGCGTTTCTTCAAGACACGCAACCAAGTAACGACTCCAAGTCGGTTTCGTCGCGGCGTCCCGCGGCGCCGATCTGCTGCTAAAGTCAAACCATCATGCGTGCGGCGGTTCCGCTGGCATCTGCCAGGATTTGGACGGCGATTGGGCTGACGTTCATCGTCGCCCTTCTCGCCGCCCCGCTGGCCAGCCTGGCGGCGTCGCCAGACGCCCACGTCGATCATCACATCTCGGCCACCGGCGCTCCCGATCACCTCGCCTCGGTGGACCACGAGCACGTCGCCCTCGCCATGATTCCGGGCGCACCGGACGCACTCGCCGATGCGCTGGTGCCCCGAACGCGCATCAGTCTCCTGGCCATGGGCCTGATCTTTCCTGTCGCTCTGATGGGCGGAATGTCACTGCGGCAGAGGAACACGGGCGGCCGCGATCCACCCCGAACACGCATCCTTGTTTCTTCGGGCCGCGATGTGCTGGCCCGGCACTGCATCTCTCGCCGCTGATCGGATGGCGCAGGCCGACTGACCCCTATCCGGGTCGTGGGCCGGTGTCTGCCGTCCATTTCAGCGGCCGCGGTTTCACGTCGCGGTCCTCACCCGGAAGCGACCACCCCATGAGTTCTGTTGTTCCTCTTCACCCCGCCAACCTGCATCGCGCCCACCACCGGCCGCCACGACGATACGACCACGCCGGAACCCTCGCGGCTGCGGTCGGCAACACCCCGGTGCTGCGTATCACCAGCCCGTTCGCCGATGACGGTCGCGGGTTCTGGGCCAAACTCGAGGGTTCCAATCCCGGCGGAATCAAGGACCGCACCGCCCTGCACATGGTGAGCCGGGCCCGTGCCCGCGGGGATCTTCGCCCCGGGGCGCGCATCATCGAGTCCAGTAGCGGCACTCTCGGGTTGGGCTTGGCGCTGGCGGGCATGGCCTATCGACATCCCGTCACTATCGTCACCGACACCGGCCTGGAGCCGATCATCGCCCGCATGCTGTCGGCCTACGGGGTACAGGTCGAGCAGGTCACCGAGCCCCACCCCGACGGCGGCTGGCAGCAGGCCCGCTGTGACCGGGTGGCCGAGCTGCTCGCGGAACACCCCGAAGCGTGGAACCCCGATCAGTACAACAATCCCGACAACGTCGGCGCCTACCACGGCCTAGCAATGGAGTTGGATGCCCAACTCGGCCGTGTCGACGTTCTGGTGTGCTCGGTCGGCACCGGAGGACACTCCGCCGGCATAGCCGGGGTGCTGCGGGAATTGAACCCGAAGCTGACACTGATCGGCGTGGATACCGTCGGGTCGACCATCTTCGGCCAGCCCGCCCGGCCCCGCCTGATGCGCGGCCTCGGGTCGAGCATCTACCCCGGAAACGTCGATTACACGGCGTTCGACGAGGTGCACTGGGTGGCGCCCGCCGAAGCAGCGTGGGCCTCCCGGACCCTGGCAGCCACCCACTACGCCAGCGGTGGGTGGAGCGTAGGGGCGGTCGCCCTGGTGGCCGGATGGGCCGCACGCACCCACCCGGCCACGGCCACCGTTGCGGCGATCTTCCCAGACGGCCCGCAGCGCTACTTTGACAGCATCTTCAACGACGATTACTGCCGCGAGCATCAATTGCTCGACGGTGCACCGCCCGCCGAACCGCTGACGATCCGCGACCCCGCCGAGACCGTCGTCGACTCATGGACCCGGTGCGCCACGGTCGTGGCCCCGGCGAAGGCGGGGCGCTGATGGGAACTCTTGCCACGTTCCGTAGTTTCGGCTGGCCAAGCCGGTTGCTGATGATCAACCAGTTCGGCATTAACCTCGGCTTCTACATGCTGATGCCCTACCTGGCCGGCTACCTCGCCGGCCCGCTGGGGTTAGCGGCGTGGGCCGTCGGACTGGTACTCGGGGTGCGCAACTTCTCCCAGCAGGGCATGTTCATCGTGGGCGGCACCTTGGCCGACCGACTCGGCTACAAACCGCTCATCGTGGCCGGCTGTCTGCTGCGCACCGCCGGCTTCGGGCTACTGGTGTTTGCGCAGTCGCTGCCCGCGGTGCTGATCGCCTCTGCAGCAACGGGTTTCGCTGGTGCGCTGTTCAACCCAGCAGTCCGCGCCTACTTGGCCGCCGACGCCGGGGAGCGGCGGGTGGAAGCGTTCGCGCTCTTCCACGTCTTCTACCAGGCCGGGATCCTGGCCGGGCCGCTGGTCGGATTGGCCCTGATGACAGTCGATTTTCGGGTCACCGCCGCGGGCGCGGCGGCGGTGTTCGCCCTGCTGACCATCGCCCAGTTGTTCGCCCTGCCACGGCGCGATTCCGACCCCGCCGCGGCCACCACCTCGGTGCTGCAGGATTGGCGCACCGTGGCGGGCAACCGCTCGTTCCTACTGTTCGCCGCCGCCATGATCGGCTCCTACGTGTTGACCTTCCAGATCTACCTGGCGATGCCGCTGCACGCGGCCTTTCTCGCCCCTCAGCACGCGTCGGCTCTGATCGCCGCGATGTTCGTGGTGTCCGGCGCGGTGGCGGTGACCGCCCAGCTGCGGATCACCCGCTGGTTCTCGGATCGGTGGGGCTCGAGCCGCTCCCTGATCATCGGTATGACCGTGATCGCGCTGTCCTTCGCGCCGCTGATCCTTGTGCCGGACAACAGGTTCGGGACCGCAGCGGCGATCGGTGCCCTGTTGGTGACCACCGCCGTGCTGGCCATCGGATCGGCGGCGGTGTTCCCCTTCGAGATGGATACCGTGGTGGCCCTGTCCGGTGGACGCCTGGTGGGCACCCACTACGGCTTCTACAGCACTATCGTCGGCGTCGGCATACTGGCTGGCAACGTGGCCACCGGTGCACTGGTGCAGGCCGCCCGCCAGCAGGGACTCGACGCCCTGGTCTGGGCGGCGCTCGCCGCGATCGGGCTGTTGTCCGCGGCCGCACTGCGCTCCCTGGCCCGCAACGGGCACCTCCAGCACGGCGGCCCCCGCCCGGTGGTGGATGCCGTCGGATGACCACAACCCCTGTAGGACAAGTAATGCACGGCCCCGGCAGTACTCAACAACACAACTGGAGGTTCCCCATGTCAACATCCCTGCGGCGCGTCGCCGGAGCACTCATCGTCAGCGGCGCGGTGGCGGTGGTCGCCAGTCCATCCGCGGCCGCGCACGTCGACGCCCAACTTGACGGGGCCGGCCCCGGCGATTTCGGTGTCGTCACCCTCGGCGTGCCCACCGAGGCGGGCAAGCCGGCCACCACCAAAGTGGCCGTCCGCATCCCCGACGACACCCCGATGCGTACCGTTCGCCCCCAGCCGTTGGCAGGTTGGAGTGTCGACGTCACCAAGCGCACGATCGATCCGCCGCTGTACAAAGACGACGGCACGCCCGTCACCGAGGTCATCGACACGGTGACCTGGACCGCGACCGGCCCCGGTATCGACACAGGGCAGTTCGCGCAGTTCGCCATCTACGCCGGACCGCTGCCCGATGCCGACACCCTTGCGCTGCCGACCACCCAGACGTTCTCCGACGGCACCACCGAGGCATGGAATGAACCGACGGTGTCCGGGGACGAGAAACCGAAGTTCCCGGTGCCGGCGGCGACGATCGCCAAGCCGGCCAGCACTGTGATGCCCATCGTCGCGTGGTCGGCGCTGGGTCTCTCGGTCGTGGCACTGGCACTGGCGGTCTTCGGGATCGACCGGGCATCGCGGCGGTCCGCCGCAGCCGATTCGCCGGAAGCCGAGCCGCTACGCCCCTCCCCGGCGAGCGCATAGATGTCCGGGCAAATGTCGGTGATGAAGGCCGCAGTCGTGCTGGGCGTTCTGGTCTCGGCGGTGGTCGTTGCCGGGTGTGGCACACCGCCGGCGACCCCGCCGGAAGCCCCATCGACTGAGTCGACTGCCGGGCCGGCCACCTCGTCGGCGGCGGAATCCTCGGCGGGTGCGGCGGTCGGCCCGGTAGTCAACATCACCATCGCCGCGGGGACCGTCACCCCTACCAACGCCGAAGTCGACGCTGGCGTCGGACAACCCATCGTCCTGGAGGTAACCAGCGACGCCACCGACAGCCTGCACGTGCATTCGATCCCGGAACGGGTCTTCGACGTGCAACCGCGCGCCGGGCAGCGGTTCGAGTTCACCGTGGATATCCCCGGCCGTGTCGACGTCGAACTGCACGACCTGAATCGCACCGTGGTCACCTTCGCGGTCACGCCCTGATGACAGGGCCCAAATGACCGATGCCACCCTGACCGTCCTCGCACACGGCGTTGGCGGATCCACCGATCTGCCACTGCCGTTGGAGTACGCGCTCATCGGCGGCGTGTGGGCGCTGATCGTCACCTTCGCAGTGGTGGGTGTCGCTTGGCGCACGCCCCGGTTCGACCCGGCCAAGCCCGGACGCGCGCTACCCCAATGGGTGAGCACCGCGGTGGACTCCCCGATCGTCCGCGGTATCGCCGCTGCGGCCACCCTGGCGTTGACGGTGTGGGTTGCCATCGCAGCCATCTGGGGACCGCAGGGCAGCGACAGCGCGTTACCGGGCACGTTCTACGTGCTGCTGTGGGTGGGATTAGTCGCGGTGTCGGTGATCGTCGGCCCCGTCTGGCGGGTGATCTCGCCGGTCCGAACGGTCTGGCGACTGCTGACGCTTGGCAGAGGAGATAAGGCGTCTGGGGGGGCGCGGCGGCGGTACCCGGCCGGACTCGGATACTGGCCGGCGGCACTGGGCCTGTTCGCGTTCGTGTGGCTGGAACTGGCCAGCCCCGATCCCGGCTCACTGTCGGCAATCAAGATCTGGATCCTGTGCTACGCGGTGGCGATGTGGGTGGGTGCGGCGGTGTTCGGGTCGACGTGGTTCGCCCGGGCCGACCCGTTCGAGGTGTACAGCATGACGGTGTCACGACTGGCCCCGTTTCGGCGAAATCGCGCCACCGGCCGCATCGTCATCGGTAACCCCTTCGATCATCTACCCACCATGCCGGTGCGCCCGGGCACCGTCGCGGTGATGGCGGTGCTGCTCGGCTCCACCGCGTTCGACAGCTTCGCCCAATCGAAAGCGTTCCGAAACTTCGTGGACCGCAACGCTGACGCCGTCCCCCTCGTCGGCGACTCCGGCGGCGGTAGTGTGCTGCGAACCGCCGGCCTGCTGGTGTTCGTCCTCGTTGTAGGTGTGAGTTTCACCGCCGCCGCTCGCGCGACCGGCGGCGTCACCGCTGAGCAACGCCGCGAATTGCCCGGCCGGCTCGCACACTGTCTGATCCCGATCGTCGTGGGCTACGTCCTCGCCCACTACCTGTCCTATCTGGTCGAGCGCGGGCAGGAAACCATCGTGCGTCTGGCCGATCCACTCGGCAGGGGCTGGCAGCTTCTCGGGCTCGACTCCGGCGACGTCATCTATTTCCTTTCGATGAATCCGGCGCTGCTATGGACCATCAAAGTGGCCTGCGTGGTGATCGGACACGTCGTCGGGGTGATCGCCGCGCATGACCAGGCTTTGCGGGTCATACCGGTGGGCCATCAACTCACCGGCCAGCTCGCCATGATGCTGGTGATGGTCGCCTATACGTTGACGGGCCTGTTCTTGCTTTTCGGCGGGTGAACCCTCCCGGGCCGCGGGGTACGCCCCGGCACGTGGTTCATCACCCGCGAATCGCTGAATCTCCTCGACCGCCTCGGCCCGCGCGCAGGCGCGGCGGCGATAGCGGCTCCGACGATGTGGACGATCGCGTTGACGCTGGTGGCCACTCCGATTTTTTCGGCGTCGACCTCGCACAGCTTCCACGACAACCCCGCCCGACTGGGAATCCTCCTAGCGTCACCACCTGAATCAGTCTTGGCCCAGCGCCTCCAGCGCCGCCTTGGTCTCCAGGTCCCGGTAGGCCGTGGCAAGACGAATCTGGTTACCGACGTTGATCTCCCAGCCATAGTTCTCCACCGGCGTGGTGAGCCAGCCGATATAGAAACACCAGGCGGCTGCAAGGCTGTGCTCGTAACGCAACACCTTCACCGCGGGTGCGTCGCGCACCCCGGCTTCGACAAGACGGCTGTGATAGAAGGCAATCAGCTCGTCCTCGCAGATCCGGCGGTCCTCGACCGATAGTGCCGTAATGATGAGGTAGCTGACGTCGTGCATGCAAAAGCCCTGTGCGGTGAGTTGCCAGTCGATGAGGCCGCGCCGACCGTCGGGCAGGACGTAGGTATTTCCGATGTGACAGTCCCCGTGAACCAGAGTAGTGGGCAGCGTTGTCTGGTGCATTTGTGCACGTGCGACTTTCACCAGCAACGAGTCGGTGGTCTCGCTAACTGATTGCAGCAGTTCGCGTTTGAATTGGTGGGCCTGCACCTCCCATGCGATCACCGCCGGCACTGCGCCCGGGTTCGTGAACAGCTCGTGGATAGGGCCGGAGGTATGCGGCCACAACCACGACAGGTCGGCGCCGAACCGCGGCGACTGCCAGTAGTGGGCGTGCAGTGCGGCGAGCTGGCTGAGCAGTGCCTTCACATCCTCGACGCCGACCGGCGCCAAGACTGTGGGGAACTCAGCGCCGCTGACACGCAGGTCTTCCAGTGCGATGCCGAAGGTGGCTCCATCGATGTCACGCCACGCTCCCACACAGCGGGGGGTCACCACGGGAAGCTCGTCACCGAGGTACGTGTAGACATTGACTTCGTTGTCGTAGAGCGGAATACCGCCGAGACCCGGACGCGCCACCTTGATGGTTACCCGGACTGGTAGTAAGTCGGGGTTGTAGACGTAGTCGACGTCAAAGGTGACCCGCCGGGCCGTGGACACGCGACTGTTCTCCTCAGATGACAGTGCAGCATCAACAAGGGCGATGGAGCCGACCCGCACGTCGGGGTGTTTAGTCGCGATCAACGCCTCAACGACGACGGCGTCGAAGCCGTCCGGCTCTGTCGGGATCGTGAAACCTGTCATCGTCAGACAGTAAGCCAACGAATAGGCCGC
>ERZ888423.260-NODE-260-length-56305-cov-10.350329_pt1 | contig 56305 bp, 51 predicted proteins | sample MGYA00520523_ERZ888423 | MGnify/ENA primary metagenome ERZ888423 (study PRJEB32303, sample SAMEA104408611) | aquatic metagenome | biome: Brackish water; feature: Pelagic; material: water | place: Baltic Sea | collected 2014-06-08T10:24:00 | depth 30,27 m ... | reverse complement strand
ACGAAGGATCGCAACCCATTGCAAGCCTTCATGATCTTTTGATTCAGGCTCTAACTGCTCTTGGCCGGAGATTCCTATGAGCATATTTCTGTGTTTGCCGTCCGCCAGCAAGTCAACGCTATGTGTCGATCTATCCTGCCGTTGATGTTGTTCGCAGTTATGCTGTCGGCCATATGGACGCTGGCGAGTTACGATGCGCATGCGGATGGCGCTGAAATTGGCGTCGTAAAGGTCGTCACCGGCGAAGTCACCCTGCGTCGCGGCGCTGCCGCGATCCCGCTCGTCGTCGGGCAATCGCTCGCGGTCGGCGATGTCATCTTGACGGAAGCCGACGCCTCGGTCGGGTTCACCTTGCTGGACGGCGCCCAGTTCTCGATCGGCCCCGAGAGCGCGATCGAACTGACGGCTTTCGACTACAAACCGCAGGATGGCGTTCTTTCCCTGATCGCGAATTTTCTCTTCGGAACAATTACGCACACAACCGGCGAGATCGGTCGCGCCGACCCAGAAGCGGTTCAGATCCGCACACGGCTTGGCGTGGTCGGCGTCCGCGGCACCGAGTTTGCGGTCCGAGCGCCGAAACCATGAGGTGGCGACACGCCCTGGCGCCCGGTCGGCGCGCCCTGCTCCTTGGCTGCGCCCTGATAGGACTGAGCGGCTGCGCGCTGGATTTCGATGCCGATGCTATTCGCGCCGACCGTCCCGACGCTTCGCCCTTCGCCAGGGCGCTCGGCGGATATCTCCTGACCCTTGCCATCGCAGAGCGGGAGCGCAGCGATTGGCCCGATGCGTTAGCCTACGCTGCGCGCGCCGATGCGGCGTTCGCCGGCGCGCCGCCGCCGCCGCTCGCCCCGTCGGCCCGCCGCTTGACCGAAGCCGATGCGGCGGTTGCGAGCGCCATGCTGACGGCCATCGAAGCTGCATTCAAGGCCGGCGGCAAGTTGATCGCGCCCCAGGACATGGCCCATGCCCAGGCGGGGTATGAGTGCTGGCTGGAAGAGGTCGAGGAAGGGCACCAACCCGCGGATATAGCCGCATGCAAGGCCGCGCTCGACGACGCTATGGGCGGGCTCGCGCGGTTGGACCGGAGCGCGCTCTTCGTGCTGCTGCCGCAATCCGACGGCCGCCCATCGGCGATCACGATCGATACGGGCGCCGGGGCGGCGGTCGTGGACCGCCCGAACGCCGCAGCCTTTGCTGTCGCTGGCAAGGCGCCGATGGCGCTCGGCCCGGTTTCGTCGGTCGAGATTCAGGAGGTCTTTGCCGCCGCAGCCGCGGCCAAGCCGCCCCCGGTTCTGCGCTTCATCCTGTATTTTGTCACTGGAACTGACGACCTGACCGCCGATTCGGCCGTGATGCTGCAGGATGTCCTGAAGAGCTTCGCGAACCGGCCGGCGCCCCGCGCCGCCGTCGTCGGCCATACCGACCGGGTCGGCGCCGCTGACCTGAACCGCAAGCTTGCATTGACCCGCGCTGAAGCGATCGCGAATGCGCTGACGGCGGCAGGCATGCCCAGGGATGCGGTTTCCATCGCATCGAACGGCGAGGACGCCCCGCTTGTTCCGACCGCCGACGACGTTGCGGAAGCTCGCAATCGTCGGGTCGAAGTCCTGATCTTCTAGCCAGCGCGTCAGCCGGAAACCGATGCCAACACGCCCAATTCAGGAGATGCACAGGCCGCATCGAACGAGCATTCGTGTTCGAGCGCGGTTCCGGTGAGCGCGCAACCCCATTCGGTTACGGCCGGCGCCCATGGCCCCGGCCATGGCTTAGGCGCGCATATGCTGACGGTGCTTTTGGCGCTGATCGCGATCAGCGGATTCTTTTTCGGACGGCTGAGCGATTCAGCGGTCCTCGCCAACCTGCGGACGGATCTGTTCGACGCCTACCTGGCCAGCGCCGAGATTGAAATGTCGCCCGAGGTCGCAGCGATCAATATCGATGACGACAGCATCGGCGCCTATGGACAATGGCCCTGGCCCCGGGCCCGGCTTGTCGGATTGATTGACGCGGCGGCGCACGCCGAGGCGTCGGCGCTGGCATTCGACACTGTCTTCGCGGACCCGGATCGGCTCTCCGGCCAGATGCTGGAGAAGTACATTCTCGAGTTCGATCCAGCATTGGCCGGCGTTCTGCAAGGCATGCCGGATACCGATGCCGCGCTGGCTACGGCTTTCGCCAAGCTGCCGGTCATCTTGAGCCAGGCGCCTGCAAGCCGCCGCTGGAACGCCGCCGACGCCGCGACGCGAAGCAGGTTCGTCGTGGCGGGCGCGTCGCCAGACGTTCGCCTGCCGGAACTGCCTGGGCTGATGAGCAACCTGCCAGTCCTGGAAGCAGCCGCCGCCGGCTCTGGCATATCGTCGATCTATGCCGAAGCGGACGGCATCGGCAGACGGACGCCGCTCGCCTTCATGCATCAGGGCAAGCTCAGCCCCAGTATGGCCCTGGAAGCGGTTCGCGCCCATCTGGGAGCATCCAACCTCCTCCTGACGCCGACCTCCAGAGGGACTGCGAAGGCGATCGCCATCGGCGAAAAGCAGTTCGCGACCGACCGATTTGGCCGGGTATGGATACCGTTCGCGAATATCGGATTCCCGACATATTCCGCCCAGGACGTCATGAACGGCCGCGTCCCCGCCGAAGCCCTGAAGGGACGCATCGTCGTCGTCGGCCTTTCGGCAAGCGCCGCCGGAACCCAGTGGACCACCAAGGGCGATGTGACATTGCCCGGACACCATCTTCAGGCTGCGACTATCGGGGCGCTGCTTGGCACGGCCTATGGCTATCGCCCGGAGTTCGCCGCGTCGATCGAAACCATCCTGACCGCCGCGGCGGCGATCGCCGCCATGCTGGCATTTCTGTTGAACCAACGGGCGCTGACGTTCTTCATCGCCGGCGCCGCAGCCCTGGCGGCGATCGCGATCTCCGTCGCTGCATTCGCGATCCAGCATGCGCTGATCGATCCGACCTTTACCATCTTGGTCATGCTGGCGCTCAGCTTATCTTTTCTTGGCCATATCCTATTTGCGCAGCGCCTGTTGTTGCTGCGCGAACGCACATTCGTCGGCCGTGTCGTCGATCTGATGTCGGAAGGCCTGGTCATCACCGACAAAACCGGGACCGTGGTCGCAACGAACCCTGCGGCGAACCGGCTAATGGAAGGGTCCGACGCCGCATCGGATCGAGACTGGCGGTCGTTGCCGAGTTTTAGCTGGACGCCGAACGAAGGCGATGCCGAGCGCCGCACGGTGGCGCTCACGAACACGACCAATGGACATTCCGCCCAGGAAGCGCTGGAGATCGTCAGCGCCTGGTATCAGGATCGCGGCGACCGGATCGGCGTTCACATCCTGCGCGACATGAGCGAGCTTCGACGCGCCGAAGACGCAGCCGCCATCGCCGGCGTCCGCCTGACCGTGGCGACGGACAGCATGGCCGATGGCTTCGCGCTGATGGACCCGCAAGGACGCATCATCCTGCATAATCCAGCCTTGCCGCGCATCATCGGCGCCGCGGCGACCGCGGACCTCACCGGTCAAGGCTATGACGAAGCCATTACCGCGGCGACGCGCGTCGCGCCGGCCGAAGCGGGCGGCGGCCGGCGGATGGCGGAATTCAAAGCCCGTATGGGGCAGCTCGCCGCCGCGCCCCAGATCGACAGCGAACTCATCAGCCGTTCGGGCGCCTGGATTCTGGCCCGTGAGCGAGCGACGCCAGATGGCGGCATGGTCGGCGTCTACACCGATATCACAGCGCTGAAACAGACGACGCTGGAACTGACCGATGCGCGCCTCACGGCCGAGGACGCGAACCGCGCGAAAAACCGCTTTCTCGCCAATGTCAGCCATGAGCTGCGCACGCCCTTGAACGCCATCGTCGGTTTTGCGGATGCCATTAGAACCGAGTTGTTCGGGCCGCTGGAGAACGAGAAATACCGGGAATATCTCGGGCACATTCTGGAAAGCGGCCAGGAATTGTTGAACCTGGTCGACACTTTGCTGGATGTCGCCTCGGTCGAAGCCGTCGAGTTCGAGCTCAGGCCGCACCCGGTCGCCCTCGATACGCTGACCCGGCGGATCATCGCGTCATTCGAAGCGCAGGCGATCCGGGCGCAGCTCGATATCGTGATTAATGCAGCGCCCGGCATGCCGGACTGCACGGTCGATGAGCGGGCGTTCCGTCGCATCCTGTCCAATCTTCTGACCAACAGCTTGAAATACACGCCTGCTGGCGGCCGGATCGAAATTCATGCGGACCACGATGCCGACCTGGGCCACAGGATCGTCGTCGCCGACACCGGCATCGGCATGACGCCAGCCCAGCAAGCCCGGGCTTTCGATCCATTCTGGAAAGGCAACCAGACCATTCATGCCGGCGCGGAAGGCGTCGGCCTGGGCTTGCCGCTCGTCAGGACCCTGGTCGAGCGCCACGGCGGCACGATTTCAATGACAAGCGCGCCCGGCGAAGGCGCCCGCTTCACGATCACGCTGCCGCCGCAACGATCGTAGCTCAGCCCCGCATCTGGCGAATCCGACAAATGCGGCTTTGATCTAACGTCATAGGCGATTCCGCCTCGGATTGGACTGAACTAGCCACCGGACCCCGCCTCTCGGTTCAGCGCCGCCAGCCCCTTGCTTCAGCCAGGCTCTTCCAGGCTCGGCCGATCCAATTCGGACCGATATCCTGGCCGCTCACGTCCAGGCAGACTTCGAATCTGTTCCCATACAACGTGCAGGCAAGCGGGCCTTCCGCATAGGTCAGCCGCGGCGGGGTCGGCCGGAGCGGCCTGAGCCAGACATCGACAGCCACCGTGACCGCTTTCGCATCGCCTGGCTTGCCGCGCCCCTCGCCCCGAGCCGGCACGACCCGGCCGGATGCATCGTGAACATGATAGAAATACGGCAAGCTTTCGCGGCCGCCTTTCAGGCAGTCGTCCGGCAACGGGTCCTTGAATGCGCCGGCAATAGCGGCGAAGCCTGCAAAGCGATCTCGCATCGAGCAGGCGATGTGCCAAACCATCTCGCCGCCCAAGCCGGAACCCGCCGCCATAACGCGCTGCCGATCGAGCGGGAAGCGAGCGAGCGCATCGTCCAGCACTTGGCCGACATAGGCAAAGTCAGCCTGACCCGGCCGCTGCGCGGCCCGAACGGGCCAGGCGCCGTCCGGCGCCCCAAGCGCGATCAATGCCGCCCCGTGCTTCGCCGCCTGACGGACAAGCCGTGCATCGGCCATGGCGGAGTTCGCTGTTTGCCCATCGGCATGGAAGTACAGCACGGCTCCGATTTTTCGGCTTGGCGGCTGCTGGTCTGGCATTCGAATGCGATATGCGCCGCCTACGACCAGGCAGTCGCTACCGGCGCTGCACGCGGGCGCCGTCCCAGCGCCCACGAATAGCGCTGACAGCGCGAGCAGGACCGCGAACGCGAGCGATCGTGGCGCGCGCTGTCCGATCATGCAGCTTCGGACTTCGGCGCCAGTATCGGCCTGAGGCGCGCGACCCGCGCCACGATCCCGGGGCGACGGACATCTTCCGGGGTCTTCAGGATGCCGGTTCGGTCGACGAACCCGACAGTCGTGGCGCTGAGCAAGGCCGAAATCGGCACGGCAAGCGCCAAACTCGCCGCAATCGGCAACAGCCAGATCGAGAGGACGCCCGCGACGATGAACGCGCCAGCGGCAAGCCCGATCAGCGTTTCCAGCCAATGGAAGCGCAGCAATGTCCACAAGGAGACCCGCCGCGCCTCCCGCTGTTGCGGCTTCCATCCAGCCGAAATGCCGAAGATCATGCGCAAGATCGACTTGGTCTGATGGATCATCATGATCGGCGCGACCATCGAGGAGAGCACGAACTCGATGGCGACCGCGCCGGTCAGGCCAAGCGCGCCGCCCCATTGCCGCGCGCCGCGCTCGATCCAGAGCGTGCTGATCAGGCCGATCAATTTCGGCGCCGCGAGCACGAACAATGTCAGCAGCAACAGACTGAACGCCCGTTCGGGATCCTCGCTTGGCAGGAACGGATCGTAGAGGAACCAGTTTGTCGTCAGATATACGCCGGACGCTTCATTCTGGATCCAGACCGCAATGCCGGCCAACAGGAACAGACACCAGATCGGCGCCAGAACATAGGACATGATGCCCTGTAACAGGTGAAAGCGGCTCATCAGCCGGAAGCCCGTCGCGCCGATCAGACCGATATGCTGAAGGTTGCCCTGGCTCCAGCGCTGGTCGCGGAGAATGACATCGATCAGCGCCGGCGGCGATTCTTCGTAGCTTTCCTTCAGCGACGGCACGATCCGGACGCGCCATCCGGCCCGGCGCAGCAGGGCCGCCTCAACGAAATCATGGCTCAGGATCGACCCGCCGAACGCGCCGCGATGCCGGAGGCGCGGCAGGCCGGCGCAGGCGGCGAATGCGCGGGTCCGGATAATGGCGTTGTGGCCCCAGTAATTGCCGTCATCGCCCGTCCAGAAACACATGCCTTCCGCCAGGACCGGCCCATAGGCCGCGGTCGCGAAGCGTTGCAGGCGGCCGAACAGCGTCGGCGTGTTGATCAGCCGCGGCACCGACTGCACCAGCGCAGCCCCCGGATCGGCGGCAAGTTCATCCGCCAGGCGCTCAATGGCATGGGCGCTCATCAAGCTGTCCGCGTCGAGAACGACCATCGCTTCATAGCGCGCGCCAAACCGCTCGCACCACTCGCGGATATTGCCGGACTTCTTGTCGATATTGGCGTCGCGGCGACGATAGTAGACATGGGCGCCCTTGGGCAGCGTCATCCGTGCGCGTTCGATCGCACGCCGTTCGGCGTCGGCGATCGCATCGTCCCGCGTGTCGCTCAGCACGAACACATCGAAGCGATGGCGGCTGCGGGCGGCGGACAGCGCCGAAAGCATCGCCGTGGCGTTGGCGACGACGCGATCCGGCGCTTCATTGTAGGTCGGCGCCAGAAGCGCGATCGTCAGCGGCGCTCCAGGCGGCCAGGCGCCCGGCGAACGGCCCCGCATGCGAATGCGAATGACGGCGCCGATGACAGCGTTGACCAAGGTCATCGCCAGCCAGACGAATGTGGCGGCGAACAGCACGATCATCACGATTTCCATGCCGGTCAGGCCGTTCGCGGCGAGGATCGCGGTCATTTCGCTGACAAACGCCGCTGTCAGCAGCAAGGTCGCCGCGAGCACCGCCCATTGCCGTCGCCGGATCCGCCAGGCGACCGCCGTCGACGGCGCCAGCGGATCGTGGAACGACGACCGCAGATTCTGATCCGGCATCGCAAGCGGGGCCGCCGCCGGCAAGTCATTCATAACGCTCATGCAATCCACCGATATAACCAAGTTTCCGATGCGGAAACGCTGGAATGCTTCAAAGTCGCGCCCAATTCGATGCTCTTGGCGGGGCCGGGCCGAAGCCCGAAGAACAACCGCACGCCGCCCGTATCCGGGTTGTCCTGCACCACCGGGTAATAGACTTCCCCGGCGCTCGCCCAGATGTCGGGCTCGACTTCCGCGGCGACGAAACCCGCCGGCTTGAAATCGATGACGATCAGGCGCCCGCCTTCGTGATGCGGGCCGATGCTGGTCCGCTCGACCGTCGCCAGCAGGCGCGGCGCATCCGGCTCGCCGCCCCAGCGCATGCGATAGTCGAAGGCGTAGCTCTCGCCCGCCTTCAGCGGCTGCTTGGGCCGCCAGAAGGCGACGATGTTGTCGACGTCTTCTCGCTCGACCGGAATTTCCACCAGAACGACGCTGCCCTCGCCCCAGTCGCCTTGCGGCTCGATCCAGAGGCTCGGCCGCGCGTGATAGGCCAGCGCCAGGTCCCGGTAATCGCGCCAGTCGCGGGCGCGCTGCATGAGGCCGAACCCGCGCGGGTCGGCGTCGGCGAACCAACTGACCTCAAAGGTCGGATTGTTCATCAGGGGCCGCCAGATCCGGCCGCCGCTGCCTGTCGCGATCAGCAGACCGTCCGAATCGTGGGCGGCTGGGCGATAGTCGTCGAAGCGCGGCCGGTTGATCCCGTTGAAATAGAACATGCTGGTCAGCGGCGCGATGCCCGCCTCAACGAGATCGCGCCGGGGGAACAGCATGGAGCGCACATCGACGATCGTCGCCTCGCCCGGCGTCACATCGAACTGGAATGCGCCGGTAATGCTTTTCGATTCCAGCAAGGCGTGGATGCGCACGGTTGAGGCGCCTGGCCGCGGCGTCTCGATCCAGAAGCGTTGAAAATCCGGGAACTCTTCCCGGCCCGGCTTGATCGTGTCGATCGCAAGCCCGCGAGCCGACAAGCCAAAGGTCTGGCCGCGCCCGATGCCGCGAAAGTAACTGGCGCCATGAAACACCATGAATTCATCCGCATAGTCGAAGCGGTTGAGGGCAGTGTGCAGGCGGAAACCAGAATGGCCGACGCCATCGATGGCCGGCAGGGGCGGCGCCAGCGGTCCAAGCAGGAAGTCCGCCATGCGGAACGGCAATGGGAACGCTTCGCCATTTTCGACGAGCGACAGCAGCACGGGCCGCCGATAGCCGTATCCCGATGGCAGCAATTGCAGTTGGAAGCGTTGGCCGGGCTCCGTCCAAAGCGGCTTTTCGGCGTTGAACCGAATGTCGCGGTACTGATCGAAGGTCAGGTTGCTCCATTCTTCCGGCACTTCCGGCGCTGGCTTATAGGCCTTGGCGGCAAGCTCGCGCGCCATCTGAACGACCATGTCGGGATTGAAGGCCATGCGGCCTGGCGTTTGCGCGCGCGCAAGCGTGCCGGCCAGCGTTGCAAAGCCGGCAGCGCCAAGCCCCCCTAAGAACTGGCGTCTCGTCGTATTCATGGGATTGCCGCTAACGCTCCGGTGCTGCGGTCACGGGATCGGCATAAGGCTTGCTCGCCCCAGTCGTCCCCTCCCCAGCTATCTTGGCAGGCTTAGTCGTCTGCCAAAGCGGGGTTTTATACCAACCTATGACGGCTGCAATAGTAATCAATCGGCAGAAGCCGATTGGACCGACGCCCGCCGTCGGCAAGATGTCGCGCCCCACATGGTTGCCGGTTTCGCGGGCCTGCGCACGCGCCAAACTGCCTGGAACGCCGCCCGAATAGCCTGCGGCGCGCACGATTGCTGCGATCATTTCCATTTCCTCCGCCGACCGGTCCGCATCGCGCTTGAAGCGGACCCTCAAGACGTTCGCCGCGTCACGACAGCCCCAAAGTCAGCGCTGACGTGTGACGGCCATGGATCAGAATGCTGGCCCTCGTACAGCCAAGATGGGGCGGCAATGTGGCGATCGCGGATCGATCTGCCTTAAGGCGGTCGATCTGGGCGGCTGGCAGGAGCAAGCCGAAGCGCGCGGCGCGACGGTTCGCCATCAGTTCGTCAAATTCTGCGGTCAGATAGGGCGTTCTTCCAATATAATCCGGATCAGCTGCGCCGAGAGCAGTTTGATCCAGCAGGTAAGATCGGGTTCCAGAACATGCGTCAGAATGCCGTTGCGCGGCGGACTTTCCTGCAATTCCTGTCGGCCGCCGCGGGAGCTTTCGCCGCTGGCGGGCCCGTCTCAGCGCTGGCCTCGGCGCTGGGATCGACGGCATTCGGCCCGCCAGTCCCTTTCAGCTTCGACGCCCTCGCCGCGCGCGCCCGGCGCCGCGCTGGCGAAGTCTATGGCAGGCCCCAGGCGGCGCACCGCCCTATCCTCGAGCGTATCGATTATGACGCCCACTGGCGGATCCGGTATCGCATGGACGCGAACCTCACCCCGGCCGCGCAATCGGCGCCCGTGCAGATGTTTCACCTGGGCCGATATTTTCAAACCCCCGTTCGGATCTTCGTCTGCGCCGACGGCGAGGCCCGGGAAGCGCTCTATCGCAACGCCTTGTTCGAGATGCCTGGCGACAGTCCGGCGCACGCCCTCCCCGATGACGCAGGTTTCGCCGGTTTCCGCGTGATGCGGCCGGACGGCCAGCCGGACTGGGTTTCGTTCCTCGGCGCCTCATACTTTCGGGCCGACGGCCCGTTCATGCAATATGGCCTGTCCGCCCGCGGCATCGCGATCGACACCGGCCTCGCCCGGGCGGAGGAGTTTCCGGAATTCGTCGAATTCTGGCTGGCGCCGCCGGAAGATCCGGCAGACGACATGACCGTCTATGGCCTGCTCGACGGTCCTTCGGTCACCGGCGCCTATCGGTTCGGCCTGCGCCGCGGCGACGCTGCAACCGGCCATCGGACATCGGTCTCGGCCAGCTTGTTCTTCCGCTCTGGCGTCGAACGGTTCGGCGTCGCGCCGCTGACAGGCATGTACTGGTTCTCCGAGCGCCGCCGCGAAGGCGCCCGCGATTGGCGGCCCGAAATTCACGATGTCGACGGACTGGCGATCGCGACCGGGGCGGGCGAACGCATCTGGCGGGGCTTGCGCAATCCAAAGGGCGGCATGACTTCCAGCTTCTTCGACGACAATCCCAAGGGCTTCGGCCTGATCCAGCGCGACCGCAGCTTCGAGAACTATCAGGACGACGGCGCCTTCTACGATAAACGCCCGTCGGCCTGGGTCGAGCCCAAAGGCGCCTGGGGCCGGGGCGCAGTGCAACTGATCGAGTTGCCGACCGGCGACGAGACCTTCGACAATATCGTCGCCTACTGGACGCCCGAACGGCAGCCGGCGGCTGGCGACGCGCCGACCTTCGACTACGTCGTGCACTGGACCGACCGCGATCCGCCGGCCGGCGACATCGCCCGCGTCGCTGCGACCTACCAGGGCGCGGGCGGCGCGCCCGGCCAGCCGCCCAGACCGGGAACCGGCAAGCTGGTCATCGATTTCGATGGCGCGGCGCTCGCCGGTCTGGACCGGGACAGCGGCGTCGAAGCCATGGTCTCCGCCAGCAATGGCGCGATCCTGGAACCGGTCGCGGCCCGTCCGGTGGTCGGGACAAGCCGCTGGCGGCTGAGCTTCGATTTCGAGCACCATGGTCCCAACCCGGTCGATATCCGCGCCTATCTCGCCCGCAATGGCGCGGCCTTGACGGAAACCTGGCTCGGCCTCGCGGAAGTCTAGCAAGCTGCTAGGACTGGGCGCGGTCAGCCGGTATGCCGCCGCTCTCCGCGCCCCTATAATCCGTGGCAATGCTTAATGGAGGGCAATTGCCATGACTTACACCATCGTCGCCCGCTGCCCCGAGACCCAGCGCCTTGGCATCGGCATCGCCACATATTCCCTCGGCGTCGGCGGCTATTGCCCGTTCATGCTGCGCGGCAAGGCCGCCATCTCCACACAAGCTTTCGCCAACCCGGCGCTTGGCCCTGTCGCGATATCAGCGCTCGAAGGCGGGGCGACGCCGCAACAGGCGCTTCGGGCGACCGCGGAGGCTGACCCAGGCTTCGCCTACCGCCAGGTCTGCATCGTCAGCCAGGACGGGGCGGTCGCGATGCACACCGGGCCGACGACCCGGCCCTGGGCCGGGCATCATGTCGGCAAGGGCTATGCCGCCTTCGGGAATGTCCTGAAAGGCGAGGCTGTCGTGGCGGCGATCGCAGGCGCGTTCGAAGCTTCGAGCGGCCAACGGTTGGATGAACGCCTGCTGGCCGCGATCGAGGCCGGACGCGACGCCGGCGGACAGGCGGCGGCGGACGGCGCCCACATCCCCGAACGCTCGGCGGCGCTGATCGTGGCGGGCGCGGATGTGGTCGAGGACCTGAACCTCCGCGTCGATCTCCATGACGATGCGGTGACCGAACTCCGGCGCGTCCATGCGGGCTACGCGCCCTATCTCCCCTATTACGCGCTCCGCGCTCGCGACCCGAAGAACACGCCGGCCCAGGATGTCTGGGCGCGGGAAAACCTGAGTTAGCGTTTGCCGCGCGCGTCGACCGGCCAGATATCGACCAGAGTGTCGCCCCGGCAGACGTGATAGCAGTCATGCAGGTTGACCGTTGGGTCGCAGTGCGGAGTCACGCATTCCAGCATGGCGCCGATGCTTAAGGGCGCGGCGCCTTCCGGCAGGCTGACCCGGCCATGCTCATCGCCCGACCAGCCGTAGGTCGAGCCCGCCGGCGCGCCCCGGGCGATGGTCGGCGGGAAGCCGTCGGTCGCGAAAGATTTCAGGCCGCCGTCTGTGGTGACGAAGCCCTCATGCTGGGCGCTGACGACGCTGGTCGCGATAAACAGCGCATCCTTGAAGGGCCGCGACCCATCCGCCCGGAGCGTGACGCGGTCGTAGTCGACATCCATCACCGTGAAGCTGCCGGCCTGCAGCTCGCCCAGCGCATCCGCGTCCGCTTCCAGCGCATGGGTGCCGGTGCCGCCGCCGGTCATCAGCGGCGGAGCGACGCCGGCGGCCTTCAGCGCGGCCTCGACCTGGCGCATCTGCTGCGCCACCTGCTCCGCCCCCGATTTCCGGAGGTCGAAATCGACGATGTGCTGGAGATAGCCGGCATAGCCCTGAATGCCGCCGAACCGGAGGCCCGGCGCGGCGGCAATCTCCAGCGCGAGCGCCGTCGCCTGCTGCGCCGAGGGCACGCCCGTGCGCTTCGATCCCACATCGATATCGACAAACACGGTCAAGGGCTTGGCGCCTTCGCCGGCGGTCGCGGCCGCCAGCATGGCGACGTTCGCAGGGTCATCGGCGACAACGGCCAAATCCGTCGCGACCGCGTTCAGCGCGACCAGCCGATCGACCTTGGCCTGCTGCACGACCGGCGAAGTGATCAGCACGCCGGGCACGCCGGCCCGTCCAAGCGCTTCCGCCTCGCCCAGCGTGGCGCAACAGGCGCCGACGGCCCCCGCCTCCACCAGCAGCTTCGCGATAGCGACGGATTTATGGGTCTTGGCATGGGGCCTGAGCCGGAGGTTGTGCGCTTTGGTCCAATCCAGCATCGTCTGGATGTTGGCCTCCAGGATGTCCAGGTCCAGCACCAAGGCCGGCGTCGACAGGCGCTGGCGAGAGCCGGGCACGCCGATCAGATGGGCATTCAGGGAAAGCTCGGCGAGATCGCGCGGCATGGCGGGTCCTATTTCGGCCAGAAGGATTTCAGATGCGCCGTAAGCGCAGCGACTCCGCCCGCGTCCAGCATGGTCGCGGCGCCCAGGTTCGGGACTTTCGGCCAGCCCGCGTCGACGAAGGTCTGGCCGCCGTAGCTCTGCGGCGCGGCATAGCGCGGAATGACGTGATAATGGACATGCGGATCGACCATCATCAGCATCAGATAATTGATCTTGTCATAGCCGAAGGCCCGGCCAAGCGTCGCCTCGATATCCCGGATCGCCCTGGGCAAGACCGCGAATGCGTCGGCCGAAAGCGCTGATAACGCCAGCGCCGGCTCGGTCGCCGCCAGGACGAGAGACCCGAGGGACGGCTGCGCCGGGCGCAGCAACACCATCCAGGACCCATAGTCCTTGATCAACGTGGCGGGATGCCCGAAGGCTGCGATGGTTTGATTGGGCGCATCAGTCATACCCCGCAGCTTAGCCGCGGCCCGACCCCGGCGCCAATGGGCGTCGGCGGCGGGCGAAGCACCACCCGTAAGCCTGATTTCCCTGCCCTCACCCCACCTCCATCGCCGCATCCGGATCGCGCGCCCATTCCTGGAGCGAGGCGTCGTAGACAGCGGCTGGGGGGCGGCCGAGGAGGTGTTGGGCGAAGGCGATCTGAGAGGCCGCGATGCCGCCGCCGCAGTAGATCACCAATTGCTTGTCCGCCGTCGCGCCCGCCGCATCGAACGTCGCAGCGACCTCCGGGAGCGGGCGGAAGGCGTAGGTCTTGGGGTCGAGCATCGCCGCCGCCGGCACATTGACGCTGCCGGCGATCCGGCCGGGGCGGCCATAATTGGCGCCGCCGCCGGCATGCTGGGCCGGCGAGAGCGCGTTCACGACGACGGCGCCCGCATCCGCCCGCGCGGCGTTGACCGCGGCCTGATCGACGAACAGGCCGGGGCGGAATCGGGCCGTGAAGGTCGCCTTGGGAAAGGCCCCGGCTGCGGTCGCGGTCGCCCGCCCCTCCGCCGACCACTTCCGCCAGCCGCCGTCCAGCACCGCCGCCCGGTCGAAGCCGAACGCCCGCAGCATCAGCCAGAGCCTCGGCGCCCAGGACATGGAGCCGCCGGAATAGACGACGACCGTCGCATCGTCCCCGACGCCGAGCGCGCCGATGGCGGCCGCAAACCGCTCCGGCGACGGCAGAGTGAAGCGGAGCGGGCTTTGGTCGTCGGAAAGGTCCTGGATCAGGTCGGCGAACACGGCGCCCGGAATGTGGCCGGCCGTGTAGTCGGCTAGGCCCGATTCCATCCGCATGCCGCCGTCGCCGGTCGGGTGCAGGTGCACCGTCGCATCCAGCACGCGCAGGCCAGGGTTCGACAAATTATCGGCGAGCCATTCGGTCGAAACCAGGGGGCCGGGGAGGTCGAGCGGCATGGCGGGCGATCCTTCTAAAGCGGAATGGCGAGCAGCGTGTCGACGCGCTCATTATCGAAGATGACAAGCTTTTCCAGGAAGACCGGCGGGTCCCGGTCGATGGCGATCCGGTCCTGATAGCGACCGACGCTGAACAGCACGGCATTGCCGCGAATATCGATCCGGATCGCCTGATAATTGGCGACGACGGTCGCGACGCCCGCTTCGAGGCCGTGAACCTCGATGCCGGACACGAAATGCTTGTAGCGGTGGTCCTCGAAGATGTTCGCCCGCCGGATTGAGGAGACGCGGTCGTGCAGCATCGCCCGCGAGTCCGCGTGGATTATGCCAAGCGGCAGGCCCTGATCGTGGTTCTCGGCGGAGATGATCTTGTAGAGGCAGGTGTCGGCGAAGAAATCCGGCCAGGCTTCCAGCCGGTCGTCATCGATGGCGCGGATATAGCGGGCGTAGAGCCGCTCGATACGGAAGTACAGGGTCTGGTCGTCGGATATGGGCGCGGTCATCAGCTTGGATCACATGTCCATCGCTGCGCGGTAGGCCTGCCAGAAGCCCCGGATCGAGACCTCGGTCGCGCGGGCCTTGCTCGATTCGACGCCCTCCCCGCCCATGGGCACGATGCCGACTTCCCCCGTGACGCCCTGGATCGCCTTCTGGACGAAGCCGCCGATGCAGCCATCCTCCATCGAGATGTATCCGGCCGGACCGACAAGGTTGGACTGCTTCAGGCGCCGGGCCTGCATCGCCGGGTCATCGTCGGCATAGCCGACATGGCTCCAGACCAGTTCCGTTTCCGAAACGCCCTTCGGCAAGACCTGACGGATGGCGATCGAGTTGTAGTGGCATTGCAAGCCAAGCGACGGGAAGACCGAGAGGATGCGCGTCGTCATGCCCTCCCCCGATTCGTCGACCGTATCCAGGAGCGTCGGGTCCTGCAGTTGCATGTCCTTCAAGGAATGGATGCCGTCGGCTTGATAATCCGGGTGGTCGTAGCCGGTCTTGCTTTTGCCGTAGCTGATATGATTGCCGCCGCCCGCGCCGATGACGATGCCGCCGTCCTGGCTCAAGCGGTTCAGCTTGAAGGTGTTGAAGAACGTATGCAGCAAGCTCGCGTGATAGCTGTCGCGCAGGTTCTCGTTATAGATTTTCCAGTTATTTGGCAGCACCTGCACATTCCGCCCGAGATAGCGCAGCGGCTTGCCGAGGATGCTGCGCATGTGGCTGGCGATTTCCGGCCCCACATAGGTTTCGAAGTCCGGCGTCGCCTCGGAATAGGTCCCGAAGATCAGGCCGCAGAACACCGTGATGCGGAGGCGCCGCAAGCCATGGGCCGATTTATCGAAGCCCGGCGCCAGGCCGCCCTGGCCGCCGACGCCCCGCTCGAACGCGACGCCGTGCAAACTGCCGTCCAGCTTATAGGTCCAGGAATGGTAAACGCAGGTCAGCAGCTTCTCGTTGCCGCGCTTCTTCAGGCAGACCAAGGCGCCGCGGTGGGCGCAGCGGTTCTCCATCGCATGGATGTCGCCATTGCGGTCCCTGGTGACGATGACCGGGGTTTCACCGACAAACGTCGTCCGGTAGTCGCCCGGCTCCGGGATTTCGCAAGCGAGGCAGAGGTAATTCCAGACCGGCCCGCGATAGATGCGCTTCAGCTCCTGCTTATAGAGCGCTTCGTCCGTATAAAGGTCGTAGGGAATCTCTGACAGGCCCTTGCCGGGGAAGCGCACATCGCTGGCGGTATCGCTCTTGGCGTCCATAAGGCAATCTCCCAATCCGAATTCCCTGGATGCTACAGTGTCGCGTCCGCTTGAGAAAGCCGCTGCGCCCATGCCGCCATCCCCGAAAGCCATCGTCGCCATCGACGCGCCCGCGCGCGGCATCCTCTGCATGGTGATCGGCACGGTGCTGCTGACCTCCAATGACGCGATCACGAAATGGCTGCTATCGACCCTGCATCCAGGCGACGTCATGGCGTGGCGCGGGCTGTTGTCCTTGCCGTTCATTCTGCTGATCCTGCGGCTTGAAGGCTCGGGCCTTCGCGACCTGAAAAGCAACGCGCCGGCCAGAAGCGGCCTGCGCGCGATGCTGGCGCTCGCGACCAGCGTGCTGGTGATCGTCTCCTTCCAGGTTCTGCCGCTCGCCGATGCGCTCGCGGTGATCTTCGTCTCGCCCCTGATGGTGACAGCGCTGTCCGCGATCATCCTGAAGGAGGCCGTCGGCTGGCGGCGCTGGACGGCGACCTGCGTCGGCTTCGCGGGCGGCCTGATTATTGTCGGGCCAAGCTTCGACGCCATCGGCTGGTGGGTGCTGGCGCCGCTCGGCGCCGCGACGACGGCGGCGCTTCGGGATATCGCGACCCGGAAGCTCGGCAGCATCGATCCCGGCCCGTCGATCCTGTTCTGGACGATGCTGGTCGCGACCCTGGGCGGCTTCGCCAGCTTGCCTGTCCTCGGCATGTCGCCGATGACGGATACAGCCTGGCTGCTGATCCTGGCGTCCGCCGCGATGCTCGCGCTTTCGAACCGCTTGACCATCGCCGCCTTCAAGCTGGCTTCGGGCTCGGTCGTGGCGCCGCTGAAATATCTGGCGCTGATCTGGGCGGGCGGCATCGGCTATTTTGTCTGGGGCGATGTGCCGGACGTGCAGAAGGTGATCGGCGCTGCGATCATCGCGGCGGCCGGGTTATATATCTGGCGACGGGAAATCATCCTTGCACGAAAGGCAAAGCCATGACCGACATCACGGTAAAGCGCTACGCGACGCCCAAAGGCGAGATCGCGCTCCGCGAAGCAGGCGGCGGCGCGGGCAAGCCGCTTGTCTTCCTGCATGGCCTTGGCGGCTCCTCCAAGTCCTGGGGCCGGCAGTTGGAGCATTTCGGCCAGACCCGCCGAACCATCGCCTGGGATTGCCCCGGTTATGGCGAGAGCGCCGACTTTCCCGGCGGCAAGCCGACCTGCCACGATTTCGCGAAGGCGTTGCTGGCGGCGCTGGATCAGGCCGGCGTCGGCGACTTCGACCTGGTCGGCCATTCCATGGGCGGGGCGGTCGCGCCCTGGGTCGCGCGGCTTGCGCCCCTGCGCGTCGGCAAGCTGACATTGTCCGCGACCAAGGTGAGCTTCGGCGCCGACAGCCCGCTTGGCTATGAGAAACGGCTGGCGGAACGGCGGGCGATGGACGACCGCACCTTTGGCGAAGCTCGCGCCCGCGGCATGGTCGGCGCGCAAAGCCCGGCGTTCCAGGCCGTCGCCGCCATCGCCGGCGAAATCCGCCTCACGGGCTATCAGGGCGCCATCGCGCTTTTGTTGCAGGCCGACAATCGCGCCATCCTGCCGACGATCGCCCAGCCGACCCTGGTAATCGCCGGCGCCGACGACACGATCGCCCCCGCCGAGGCCACCCAGGCGGTCAAGGACGCCGTGCCCGGCGCCCGCCTGACCACCATCGCCGCGGCGGCGCACGCGGCCTACCTGCAACAGCCCGCGCACTATAACGCCGTCCTCGAAGACTTCCTCGCCAGCGACTGACGGCTTGCCGCCAGGCCCGTCTCCCCGCGCATCTCGACCGCGCGCCGGGGAGCGGCTAACACTGCCGACCCTTCCCGCGACTGAAAGTTCGATCATGCCCGACGCCGCCCTTCTCGACGCCATTGCCGCCCTGGCGCGCGACGCCGGCAAGACGATCATGCCGTTTTTCCATCAGGACGATGTCGCGACCTCGACCAAGGACGACGCCCGGCGCAGCCAGGTCACGGAAGCCGACCTGGCGGCGGAGGCCGTCATTCTGGCCGGGCTCGCGCGGCTGACCCCGGACGTTCCCATCGTCGCCGAGGAAGAGGAGGCCGCCGGCCGCACGCCGGATATTTCAGGCGGGCGCTTCTGGCTCGTCGATCCCCTGGACGGCACCAAGGAGTTCTTGAAGAAAATTCCGGAATTCACGGTCAATATCGGCCTGATCGAGCATGGCAAGCCGACCATGGGCGTCGTCTACTCCCCGGCTTCGGGCGACATGTATGCGGGCGCCGTCGGGCTCGGCGCCTGGATGGAGCAGACGGGCAGGCCCCGCCGGCCGATCCAGGTCAGGCCCTTTCCGCCGGAAGGCATCATCGTGACGCTCAGCCGGACCTATGGACAATCGACGGACGTGAAGCGCTTCCTCGCGCGCTATGACGTGACGCGGCAGGTCGATGCGGGCAGCTCGATCAAGTTCTGCCTGATCGCGGCCGGTGAAGCGGATGTGTATCCGCGATATGGCGGCTCCATGGAATGGGATACGGCTGCGGCGCACGCGGTCCTGGCGGCGGCCGGCGGGTCGGTTCGCGAGATCGACGACGGGCCGGAGCTTGGCTACGGCAAGCCCGGCTTCCGCAACAGCTATTTCATCGCCTGGGGCGGCGTCGACGCCTGACGATTTCTTGCTGACTTTGATTCAGATCAATTTGACTTCTCCCGGAGTTGCCTAAGTTTCAGGTCAGCAAAGGGAGAAAGATCATGTCGCTGTCCACTATTCTGGCGCCAATCGACAAGGAACACGCAGCCGCCACCCTGGCGCTCGCCAACCTGGTCGCTGCCAAGCTGAAAGCCCCGGTCAATGCCTTGATCGTGAAGCGCGATCCCGTGGACGCGATTCCGATGATCGGCGAAGGCATTTCCGGCGATATCGTGCAGCAGATCATGGACTCCGCGGAAGCTGCCGCGGAAGCCGACGCCGCGGCGGTTCGCAAGGCCTTTGCGTCCTGGAAAGGCGATAGCGCAGCGCAACTCTCCGAAACGGTCGGCCGCCTGGAGAACGCGGTCGCCCGGATCGGCCGCGCCCACGGCTTGACGGTGATTTCCTCCAGCGACGGGATGCGGAGCGCAATCGACGCGGCGCTGTTCGAGACCGGCCGGCCCGTCCTCCTGGCGCCGCTCGATGAAGTGAAATCCGTCGGCGACCGGGTCGCGATCTTCTGGAAAAGCAGCGCCGAGGCGGCGAAAGCCGTATGGGGCGCCATGCCCTTCTTGCGCACCGCCCAGAAGGTCAAGGTATTCACGGTCGGCGACAGCGACGCGGAACTGGCGGACCTGCAGCAATTGCGGGCAGGCCTGGCGCTTGCCGGCGTCAAGGTCGAAGTTCAGGCCATAGCGCCGAACAGCGACGGCGACGCGGCGCAATTGATCGACGCTGCAGCCGACATGGACGCGGATCTGGTGGTCATGGGCGGCTTCACCCACAGCCGCCTCCGCGAACTGGTGCTGGGCGGCGTCACCGAGACCGCTCTGGGCAATCTGGCGCGGCCGACGCTGCTCGCGCACTGATGCGGCTCCGGGACTCGCGCACTAATGCGGCTCCGGGCGCTTTGAGGGCATTCTGAAGGCGTTGCATTTTGCTGCGGCCGGCCTAACGTCTGGGTCGCCCGCCCATGCGACGTGAGCGGCTTTTGGACCTTGGATCGAAATCGATTTAAGGTCGGCCGGTCACGTCCCTGTCCCTCGCAACAGAATGCGCCCGCCCGATGCCTGAAGCGCCCAATCCCGCCCTGACGCCGTCGCTCCAGGCGACGATCCACGCCATTGTCGGCGACGCCGGCATGGTCACCGACCCTGACGCGATCGCGCCGCTCCTCCGGGAGCCGCGCGGCCTCTTTCAGGGCGCCGCCAGCCTCGTCGTCCGTCCGGGAACGACGGCTGAAGTCGCCGCCGTCGTCAAGGCTTGCGCCGCGGCCGGCGTCGCTATCGTGCCCCAGGGCGGCAATACCGGCCTCTGCGGCGGCGCGACGTCCGAAGCTGGCATGGTGCTGCTGTCGCTCTCCCGGATGAACCGCATCCGCGACATCGATCCCCTGGACTATACGGTCACGCTCGAGGCCGGCTGCATCCTGCAGAACGTGCAGGACGCCGCGGCTGAGGTCGACCGCCTGTTTCCGCTTTCGCTCGGCGCCGAAGGCAGTTGCCAGATCGGCGGCAATCTTTCGACCAATGCCGGCGGCATCAACACGCTGCGCTACGGCAATGCGCGGGACCTGGTTCTGGGCCTGGAAGTCGTCCTGCCGGACGGCCGCATCTGGAACGGCCTGAAGCGCTTGCGCAAGGACAATACCGGCTACGACCTGAAGCACCTGTTCATTGGCGGCGAAGGCACGCTCGGCGTCATCACGGCCGCGACCTGCAAGCTGTTCCCGCGCCCCCGGGAAGAAGTCTCGGCCTTTGTCGCGATCCGGGACGTCAAGGCGGCGATCGAATTGCTGTCGCGGCTGCGGCTCGGCACGGGCGATCAGGTGTCCGCTTTCGAGTATATCCAGCGCTTCGGCATCCATCTCGCGGTCAAGCATGTGCATGGCTGCCGCGATCCGTTACAGCAGACCTATGACCACTATGCCCTGTTCCGCGCCAGCGCCGGCCGCGCCGACAGCGGCCTTCGGGACATCGTCGAGGAAACGCTTGCGACAGCTTATGAGGACGGCATCGTGCTCGACGCCGTGCTGGCGGAGAGCGAAGCTCAGGCGCAGGCGTTCTGGCGGATCCGCGAAGGCGTCGTCGAAGGCCAGATCCCGGAAGGCGGCAGCATCAAGCACGATATCGCCGTGCCGGTCTCGCGCATTCCGGAATTCATGGAGCGCGCTGGCCCGGTCGTCGAAGCGACCGTACCGGGCGCGCGGACCTGCGCCTTCGGCCATGCCGGCGATGGCAACCTGCACTACAACGTCACCCAGCCCGAGGGCATGGACAAGGCTGAATATCTGAAGCAATGGCACAAGCTGAACCACGCCATCCACGAAATCGTCGTCGACATGGGCGGCTCGATCTCGGCGGAGCACGGCATCGGCAAGCTGAAGGTCGACGAACTCCGGGCTTTCAAGCCTAGTCTGGACCTGGAATTGATGCGCCGGGTCAAGCAAGCGTTCGATCCGGAAGGGCTGATGAACCCCGGCAAGGTCTTGTGACGGCGCTACGGGCGCTTATTTGCGTTCTCGCGCTGGCGCTGGCGCCGGGCGCGGCGAACGCCGACACTGCGCGGATCGCGGTCGCATCCAACTTCACGAGCGCCGCGAAAGCGCTCGCGGACGAATACGCCGCCCTCTCCGGCCACGCGATAACGCCAAGCTATGGCGCGACGGGCGCGCTCTATCTACAGATTTCCCAGGGAGCGCCCTATGCGGCCTTTCTGGCGGCGGACCAAGCTCGCCCTGCCCTACTGCTGCAGGACGACCGCGCTGTCCCCGGCAGCGGCTTTACCTATGCCATCGGCGAGCTGGCGCTGTTCAGTCGAGACGCGGCGGCGGCGCTCGGGCCGGACTATCTGAAGCAAGCCCCGTTCGAGCGGATCGCCATAGCGGACCCGGCGACGGCGCCATACGGCCTCGCCGCGATGCAGACGCTGCAGTCGCTTGGCCTCGACGCTGTCCTGGCTCCGCGCATCGTCCGCGGCAAGAACATCGGCCAGACGTTTCAGTTCATCTGGAGCGGCGCCGCCGAGGCAGGCTTTGTCGCCCGGTCCCAGATCGCCGACGCCGGCGCCGGCGCCCATTGGACCGTGCCTTCAAGCTTGCATGAACCGATCGCCCAGGATGCCGTGCTGCTTGACGCCAGTTCGGTCGCAGCACGTGGCTTTCTGGCCTATCTGCGCTCGCCCGCCGGCCGCGCGACCATCAGCCGGCACGGCTACGCGACGCCTGAATAGCGGGCCGGCGGCGTGGCAGCCCTTCTGGAAATCTGGCCGGCGGTGGCCCTGACCCTCAAGCTCGCAAGCGTGACGACGCTGGCGCTGCTGGTTCTGTCGACGCCGCTCGCGTGGTGGCTGGCGCGGAGCCGGGTTCGCTGGAAGGAAGGCGTCGCGGCGATTGTCGCCATGCCGCTCGTGCTGCCGCCGACCGCGCTCGGGTTCTATCTGCTGCTGGCCCTGGGGCCGGACGGTCCGGGCGGCGCCGTCGCGGGGCTCTGGGGCGGCCGCAGCCTGGCGTTCACCTTCGAAGGCCTGGTGATCGGCTCGGTCATCTATTCGCTGCCCTTCGTCGTCCAGCCGATCCGCAATGCGTTTCAGGCGATCGATAACGGCATGCTGGAGGCCGCCGCCTCCCTCGGGGCAAGCCCCTGGGACGCCTTCTGGAGCGTCGCGGTTCCCCTGGCCCGCACCGGATTTCTGACGGGCGCTGTCCTGGGCTTCGCGCACACGATCGGCGAGTTCGGGGTGATCCTGATGATCGGCGGCGACCTCCCCGGCGAAACCCGCGTCGCCTCCATCGCGCTCTATGATTTTGTCGAGACGCTGCAATGGGGAAAGGCGCATCTCCTGGCAGGGGGCATGGTGGTCTTCGCGTTCCTGGTCGTGCTGACCGTTCTGCTGATGGATAAGCGCGGGCGGGTCCGGCAATGATCGAGGCTGCGTTCAAGGGGCGGCTTGGCGGCTTCGATCTCGACGCCTGCTTCGCCGTGCCGGCGAGCGGGGTGACCGCGCTCTTCGGGCCGTCGGGCTCCGGCAAGACCAGCATCCTGCGCTGCCTGGCCGGCCTGACCCAGCTTGACGGCCGCCTGAGCGTCAATGGCGAGGTCTGGCAGGACGCGCGCACGTTCGTGGCGCCCCATCGCCGCGAGGCCGGGTATGTCTTCCAGTCGGCGACCTTGTTCCCTCACCTCTCTGTCGCGGGTAATCTGGCGTATGGCGAAAAGCGCGCGGCCGCCCGGCGGCGCGGCGCAGCCAGCCAGCCCGTGCTCGACCGGGATGCGATCATCGACCTGCTGGGCCTGGCGCCGTTCATCGACCGCAGGCCGTCCGACCTTTCCGGCGGCGAACGCCAGCGGGTCGCGATCGGGCGCGCCCTCCTTGCCGCGCCCCGGCTGCTCCTGATGGACGAGCCCCTGTCGGCGCTCGACGCCATGACCAAGGCCGACATCCTGCCCTATCTGGAACGCCTGGCCGCCGTCGCCGCCATGCCCATCGTCTATGTCAGCCACGATATCGGCGAAGTGGCGCGGCTGGCCGATCGTATCGTTCAAATCGCGGGCGGCCGCGTCGTCGGCTGCGGCTCGACGGCCGACATGCTGGAGCGGCTCGGCCTTGAAGCCGGCGTGCCGGCGTTCGAGGAAAGCGCGCTGCTGACCGGCGTCATCGCCAGCCACGATACGGCGCTGCGGCTGACGCGGGTCGACTGCGGCGGCCAGTCGCTCACCGTGCCGCCGCTCGACCTGCCGGTCGGCCAGACGATCCGGGTCAGGGTCCGGGCGCGGGATGTCGCGATCGCGCTCCAGCGGCCGTCCGGCATCAGCATCCGCAATATTCTGGACGCCACGATCCTGACGATCGACGCGGCCGAGGACGCCGTGCACGGCGATGTCGTGCTTGGCATCGGCGACGCCCGGATCAAGTCCCGGATCACCCGCGAAGCGATGGCGGAGCTTGCGCTGAAACCGGGCATGCCCGCCTTCGCCCTGATCAAGAGCGTGTCCTTCGACGGCCGCCGCGGCTACACTGCGCGCGACCCAGAAACCGGAGCCGACGCCAGATGACCGCCATTCGTATCGCCGCTGGCCCCTATGTCTTCGCCGCCCGGCTCGAGACCGCGGCCGCGCCGAAAACCTGCGCCGCTTTCCGCGCCGCCATGCCGTACGTCAGCAAGATCGTCCATGTTCGCTGGAGCGGCGAAGGCGTGTGGATTCCGCTCGGCGACTATAAGTTCGGCGTCGATTACGAGAACCACACCAGCTACCCGGCGCCGGGCCAGATCATCCTTTATCCCGGCGGCATCAGCGAAACCGAGATTCTGCTGGCCTATGGCGGCGTCTGCTTCGCCTCCAAGATGGGCCAGCTCGCCGGCAATCATTTCATCACGATCACCGGCGGCATGGAAAATCTCCATGCCCTCGGCGTCATGACGCTCTGGGAAGGCGCCCAGGACATCCGCTTCGACCTGGCCTGACTGCCCACGACTACAACTTCGCCCTGCGCAAGCGAAGCGCGTTCGCAATCACCGAGACCGACGACAAGCTCATCGCCGCCGCCGCCGCCATCGGCGAAAGCAGCAGGCCCGTGAACGGGTAAAGCACCCCTGCCGCGAGCGGCACCCCCGCCGCGTTATAGAAGAACGCGAAGACCAGGTTCTGGCGGATGTTGCGCATCGTCATCTGGGCCAGGCGCCGCGCGCGGACGATGCCGTTCAGATCGCCTTTAACCAACGCCATGCCAGCGCTTTCAATGGCGACATCCGCGCCCGTGCCCATCGCAATGCCGACGTCCGCCGCCGCCAGCGCCGGCGCGTCATTGACGCCGTCGCCCGCCATCGCGACCGAGCTGCCGGCTTTCTGCATTTCGGTCACAGCCGCCGCCTTGTCCTCCGGCGAGAGGCCGGCTCGGACGTCATCAATGCCGAGCTTGGCCGCGACCGCCTGCGCCGTCCGCGCATTGTCGCCCGTCGCCATCACGATCCTTAATCCAAGCGAACGGAGCGCGATGAGCGCATCCGGCGTCGAATCCTTGATCGGATCGGCGACGGCGAGCGTCCCCGCAAATACCTGATCGACGACCACGAACATCACCGTTTCGCCTTGATCGCGGCGCGCATTGGCGCCCGCCTCCGCCGCGCCTGGATCGACGCCCATGTCCGCCAGCAGCTTCCCGTTGCCAAGCGCCACCGCCTGGCCGTCGATTTCGCCCTGCACGCCCTTGCCGACGATCGCCTTGAAGTCCTTGGCCTCGCTGAGCGTCAGCCCCTCGGCCTCCGCGCCCGCGACGATCGCGGCCGCCAACGGATGCTCCGACCCGCGCTCCAGGCTCGCGGCCAGCCGCAGGACTGTCGCCGCGTCGAAGCCGTCGGCAGGATCGGTCGCCGTCAGCTTCGGCTTGCCCTCGGTGAGCGTGCCGGTCTTGTCGACGATCAGAACATCGGACTTCGCGAACCGCTCCAGCGCCTCGGCATTCTTGATGAGAACGCCGGCCTGGGCGCCCCGTCCGGTCGCGGTCATGATCGACATCGGCGTCGCCAGACCGAGCGCGCATGGACAGGCGATGATCAGCACGGAGATGCCCGCGATCAGTCCATAGGCCAGCGCCGGCGACGGCCCCCAGATCGACCAGGCAAGGAACGCCAGAACCGCCGACACGATGACGGTCGGCACGAAATAGCCCGCAACCGCATCCGCCAGCTTCTGGATCGGCGCGCGGGAGCGCTGGGCGGTCGCGACCAGGTCGACGATCCGCGCCAGCATGGTGTCCTTGCCGACGCGCTCCGCCTCGACCAGGAGACCGCCCGTGCCGTTCAGCGTCGCGCCGGTGACGGCGTCGCCCGCCGATTTCTCGACCGGCACCGGCTCCCCGGTCAGCATGCTTTCATCGACTGACGACCGGCCTTCGATGACCACGCCGTCGACCGGAACCTTTTCGCCCGGACGAATGCGGACGCGGTCGCCGACGACGACATCCTCCAGCGGCCGCTCTTCCTCCCGGCCGTCGGCGAGGACGACGCGGGCGGTCTTGGCGCTGAGGTCCATCAGCGCGCGGATGGCGGCGCCGGTCTGATCGCGGGCGCGCAACTCCATCAACTGGCCGAGCAACACCAGCACGACGATCACCGCCGCCGCCTCGAAGTACAGGCCGACGCCGCCGTCCGCCATCTGAAACCCTGGCGGAAAGATGCCCGGCGCCACGGTCGCCGTCACGCTGAAGGCAAACGCCGCCGATACGCCCATGGCGATCAGGCTGAACATGTTCAGATGCATCTGGCGGAATGACTTGGCGCCCCGCGCCAGGAACGGCCAGCCGCTCCAGAGGACGACAGGCGCCGCCAGCAGCAACTCGATCCAGGCCGCATAGCCGCCAAGCCAGCTTTTGATGGGCAATCCGAACATCGGGCCCATGGCGATCATGATCAAGGGCACGGTCAGCGCGGCGCCGACAAGGAAGCGGCGGCGGAAATCAAGATATTCCGGGTTCGGCCCGGCGTCGGCCGCAGGCGGACCCATCGGCTCCAGCGCCATGCCGCAAATGGGACAATCGCCGGGGCCTTCCTGCTTGACCTCGGGATGCATCGGGCAGGTGTAGATCGTGCCTTCGGGCATCGGCTCGGGCAGCGGCCGGTCGCCCAGATACTGCGCGGGGTCGGCCTCGAACTTGTCGGCGCATCCGGATGAGCAGAAATAAAACCGCTGGCCCTCGTGCCGCGCCATGTGCCGGGCGCTTCGGCGCTGGACGGTCATGCCGCAGACCGGATCCTTGGCTTCGATATAGTCGTCGGGCGCGCCCGCGAACTTCGTCTGGCAGCCGCTGCTGCAAAAATGATAATCGACGCCGTCATGGCGGTGATGCGGTTTGCCGGATTCCGCCTCTACCGTCATCCCGCAAACCGGGTCGCGTTCAATCTCTGCCTGCTTTGCCGCTTCAGCCATGATGGGCTCGCCTTTGACTGCTGTTCCCCAAGCATATGGGGTTTCCAGCAACTGGAAGGTCAAGGGGCAAAATTGCCGGTCGTCAAAGCAGTCCGGGCAGGAAGGTCGCGAACGCCGGCACGAAGTAGACGATCGTCATGCCAAGCAGGAACAAACCGACAAACGGCAAGGCCGCCTGGAAGATGTCGCGAATATGCGCGTCCGGCGCGACGCCCTTGAAGGCGAACATCGCATAGCCGAAGGGCGGCGTGATGCCGCCGACGGTGACGTTCAGCAACATCAGCATCCAGAACCAGATCGGGTCGAAGCCAAGCGTTTCCACCACCGGCAGATAGATCGGGATGACGACCAGCATGAGCGCGACCTGGTCGATGAACATGCAGAAAACGAACACGATCGCCATCATCGCGAGCAGGATCGCCCAGGCCGGCCAGGACGTATCGGCGACGAGCGCCGCCAGGTGGCCGGTCGCGCCGCTGAACGCCAGCAATTGGCTGAACAGCGTCGAGCAGGCCATGATGATCAGGATCATGCTGGCGATGTAGGCCGATTGCATCAAGCTGTCCCAAAGCATCCTGACGGTCAGCCGGCGGAACACCAAGGCTGTCAGAATGGCGCCGACGACGCCGGTCGCCGCAGATTCCGAGGGCGTCGCGACGCCCGTCAGAATGAAGCCCATAACGCAGAAGATAATCAGCGCGAACGGCAGGCAGCGCGCCAGCAACACGAACGCTCCCGGCCCCGCGCCCTGGCCGGCCACGCGCGCCTCCGACGGCGGCGCCAGGCCGGGGCGCGCCCGGCAGAGCAGCAGCGCATAGGCCAGAAACAGGCTGGACAGCAGCAGGCCCGGCAGGATGCCGGCGATCAGGAGACCGGCGACTGACACATTGGCGAGGGTCGCGATAATAATGGCGAGGACGCTCGGCGGAATGATCGGCGCGATGCTGGCGCCCGCAAGGATCACCCCGATCGACAGCTTCTTGTCATAGCCCCGCGCGATCATGCCCGGATAGACCGTGCGCCCCATCATCGCCGCGACCGCCATGTTGGAGCCGGACAGCGCGCCGAAGACCGTCGCCAGCGCCATCGCGAGCGCGTATTGCCGGCCGCAGATCCGGCCGATCAAGCCGTCCGCCGCCTCGAACAGCACATTCGTCGACCCGGAGCGGAACAGGATTTCGCCCATCAGAACGAAAAGCGGTATTGCCGTCAGCGTCGCGGTTGTCGTCGTGTCGAAGACGGAGTTGACCAGCATGCCGAAAGCGTTCGGCCCAAGGAAGGTCAGCACGCCGGCCACGTTGATCAGCAGAAACGCCAGGAAGATCGGCATGCCGGAGAAGAACAGGCCAAAGAGCAAGCCGCCCGCGGCCAGAAGCACCGCCCACCACGCGACCATCTAAAGCTCCTGCGGCTCAGGCCGCGATGAGGCGGGCGGCCCGAACGCCAGTCGCAGAAACTGCAGCGCCGCCAGGCCGAATCCCAGCCCGATCCAGCCGGAGACCCACCATTTCGGAATGGGATATGCCGCCATCATCTGGATATTGCGCTCGATCTGGCGCGCGGTTTCGCCGCCCGCGAACCAGGCCATGGCGGCCGTCGCGGCGAAGCCCAGCAACCAGATGATCCGCTCCAGACCGTTGCTGAGCTTTGGCGGCAACGCCTCCAGCAGCACGGTGACGGCGACCTGCCCCCGAGTGCGGGTGACTTCCGGCATCATGCAGAAGACCAGCACGCACAACAGATACGCCACCAGTTCCGCCGACCACCAGGTCGGCGCATTGAAGATGTAGCGAGCGATCACCTCGAAGACATAGGCGGCGACGATGACGGCGAGAGCGACCGCGCCTGCGATCGCCCCCGCCCGGGTCACGGCATCGAGGATTCTGACTGGAAGACCCATCATCGTGACCGCCCTTATGCGTCCGCCTACTGCGTCAGGCCTGCCGCCAGGGCAAGCTTGCGCAGCGCCGCAGCATCCGGGCTGCAACACGTGTCGCCAAGCGCCCAGATGCTTTCGATGAAGGCGGCCTGGACTTTATCCGCCATCTCCGGGCTCAATTCGACGACTTTGACCCCAAGTCCGTCGAGGGTCTTGTCTTCCTCCGCCTGGATTTCATCGCCGATCCAGGGCATTTGCAACTCCGTCAGCACGCCTGCGTCCAGCAGGATCTTCTGCTCGGCCGCGGTCAAATTCTTCCAGGCTTCGAGGTTGACCAGCACCGGCTGGGTCGCCACGCCGAAGGTCGGCCGCAGACGATAGCTCGCCACTTCATAGTGCTTCATGGAGACCATGCCAGCGGCCGGCCACCCGGCGCCGTCGACGACGCCTTTCTGCAGCGCCGAATAGATCTGCGAGCCCGGCAACACCACAGGCTCGGCGCCGAGCGCGCGGATGACGCCGTGATATGTGGGCGTGCCGCGAACCTTGCGGCCCGCCAGGTCGCCCGCCGGAGACAAGGGCTCCTTGGTGAACAGGTGATAGCCCGACCGGCTGACCGACATCATCGCAACCAGCTTCAAGCCGTGCTTCTTCTGGTAGAATTCATCGACGAACGCCCAGACGCCGGCCTTGCGGCGGGCGATCGGATCGATCGCGATTGCGTCGACTGTCAGCGCCAGCCCGCCGTCGCCCGCATGAAACACCGGATGGGTATAGAGCATGTCGAACACGCCGGAGACGACCGGCTGCAACTGCTCGAAGATCGGCACGACCTCAGGACCGCTGATCTTGATCTGGATGGCGTCGCCGCCGATCTCCTTCACGTTCGCCAGATATTGCTCCAGAACGGCATAGGTCGGCTTCTGGGTGCTGTTGAAGCTCGACAGCAGGCGCAGTTCCGCCGCTTCGACAGCGCCGCCGCCCAGCGCGCCGAGCGCCAGCGCCGCGGCGCCGGCTGCGATCATTGTCCGTTTCCACCGATCCACTTGTGTCGTCATACGGCCCATGGGGACCTCCTTCGCTAGACATGCGGCGCCGAAATCTTACGCGCCCCGGCCCGGATGGCGCCCGTTTTTTTGGCAATCTCGGATCGTCTGCCTCGAAAACGGCGAGAGCTGTTAAGTAACAATTTACTTAACGCGAATTCCATGCCAAGATCGAAGCCGACCCGACCCGCAGCCCCGAGGAGGCGCCGTTCGAGCATGGCGAGCGCAATTGACCAACCAGCGGCCGGCCCCGGCGCGAGTCCGCCGCCCGCCTCGCCCTGCGGCGTTCGGGCAAGCCTGGACGCAGCCAGGCGCTGGGAGCCCGCCATCGACGCCTGGGTCTACCTCGATCATGCAGCGGCGGATATCGGCCGAGAGACGCTGGCGGCCGGCCCTCTGGCCGGCGCGGCCTTTGGCGTCAAGGACGTCATCGACGTTCTGGACATGCCGACGGCGTTCGGGCGGACGGATATCGGCAGCGGGCGGATCGCCGCGGCCGACGCCGCCGTCGTGGCTGCGCTCCGCGCCGCCGGCGCCGTCCCCATCGGCAAGACCCGCTCGACCGCCTATGCCTTCATCGATCCGACGACGACCCGCAATCCCTATGACCTGAGCCGCAGCCCCGGCGGATCGAGCAGCGGTTCAGGCGCTGTCGTCGGCGCGGGCGTGACGCCGTTCGCGCTCGGCACGCAAACTGCGGGCTCGCTCTGCCGGCCTGCCGCTTATTGCGGCGCCTATGCCTACAAGCCGAGCCTTGGCGCCATGCCGACGACCGGGATGGCGCCCCTCTCCCGGAGTTTCGACGCGATCGGCGTCATCGCGGCCTCCCATGCCTGGCTGGAGCGGGTCTACGCAGTTCTGGCGGACGCCTTTCATCTGGGCGCCATGCGCCAATGCACGACGCCCCTGAAGATCGCTGCCTTGACGACGCCCGAGCAAGCGCCCGAAGCCGGGATGCGCCAGGCGTTCGCTGGCGCATGCGACCGCCTGACGGGCGCCGGGCACAGCATCAGGCCAGCGCCAGCGCCCGTGTCCTTCGCTCAGGTGATCGACGACCACCGCACCATCATGCTGGCGGAAGCCGCCCGTGACCTCCTGCCCCGGATCGGCGCGGACCGGAGCGGCCTGCCGCCCTTGCTTGCCGCCGCCCTCGCTGAAGGGGCGATGATCCGGCCCAGCGACGTGACAGCCGCCGAGCGCCGCATCGCCGAGGCGCGGGCGCGGTTCTGGGCGGCGTTCCAGGAGGACGACCTTATCCTGGCCTGCCCGACGCCTGGCCCGGCCCCGGCGGGCTTCAAGACCACGGGCGATCAATCCTACCTGACCCCGTGGACCGCGCTTGGCGGGCCGCTCACCGCGATCCCGAGCGGGCTCGACGCAGCGGGCCTGCCGCTTGGCCTCCTCCTCGCCGCGGCGCCCGGCCAGGACGGCGCGTTGATCGGGCGAAGCGCGGCGGTCGCGGACCTGCTGCCGCGGCTGCCGCGACCCGCTCTGCCCGCCGCAGAGTAGGCCAGTCTGTCAATCGGCCAGACTGAAGATCGCATCGACTTCGACCGACGCATTGGCCGGAAGACCCGCGACGCCGACGGCCGTCCGCGCATGGCGGCCTGCTTCGCCGTAGAGTTCGATCAACAGGTCGGACGCCCCGTTGATCACCTGGGGCGACTGCGCGAAGCCGAAAAGGCACTGCACGAAGCCGCCAAGCCGGACCACGGCCTTGACCCGGTCCAGGTCGCCCGCCGCCGCCTTCAGATGAAACAGCAGATTGAGCGCGCAAACCTCCGCCGCCTTCCGACCGGTCGCGAGATCGACTGTCCGCAAGCCTGCCGGCGCCGTCTGGCCGTCCCCCAGCACCGGGCCGACATAGGGCGTTGCGCCATTCCACTCGGCGATCTGGCCCGCCATGAAGATCAGATCGCCGGATTTCCGGTACGGCAGGAAAGCGCCGCGCGGCTGACACGCATCCGGCAACGCCAGCCCCAACGCCGCTAGGCGGTCTTCGACATGGCTCATCGTCTGCTCCATCGATAAGTAAGCGTTCGCTGCATTCTATCACGGTCGTCGCAGAATGAGCACTGGTTCCGCGGTTGCCCGGGGCGGGAGCCGTCAGTCGCGGTCGGCCGGCGCCTCGTCCTCGACGGCGCCGACGGTTCGCAGCACCACCGCCTCGACATGCTGCAGGCGGGCCTCAAGCCATTCCGGCGCCTTCAGGTCGGTCTGGAAGGTCGCGGAGAGCGTGTGGACATTGTTCAGGTGATGCGAGCAGAGCGCCACGATCGAGATATAGAGCTGCAAGGGATCGACCGCATGCCGGAACGCGCCTTCGGCGCGGCCGCGCTCCAGCGTGTCGCGCAATTGGGCGATCAGCGGCGAGGACATTTCGGCGATCGCCTTCGAGCGCTTGATATGCTTGCCGCGCGCCAGGTTTTCATTGCGCGTGATATCGATAAACACCCGCTGCGCCCGGAAATGCGACCAGGTGAACCGGGTCAGATTGATCAGGGCCTCCCGCGGCGCCGTCCCGGCAAGGTCGAGCTTCTGCTCCAGATGGCGGATCTGGCGGTAGACCGCTTCCAGCACCTCGACATAAAGCGCCTGCTTGTCGCCGAAATAGTGATAGAGCATGCGGGTGTTGCACCCGGCGCGACTGACGATGCGGTCGACACGGCCGCCATCGAACCCATAGCGCGCGAATTCGGCCGTCGCGGCCTTCAGGATGGAGGCGCGGGTCAGTTCAGGATTTCGCTTGCGTGGCTCAGCCTGCAACTGGCGCGCCTCCTGGATCGAACCAATCCAGAGCGGAATCGCCCAAGATTGGATAGCTTGATAGATATCGTAAAGTTTGAGCATGGACCGCTCCCTCGCCTGAGCGCGCGGTCCAGCATCACGAAAATTGCGCTGCCTGCATAACCGTGTTTGCCGCCTTGCGCAAAGCCGGCATGCAGCCTTATTCGCCGACGGTCAGCGGAGAGTGCGAAACGCCGCTTCCGCTCAAGTGGAGATTGGCGCCGCGCGGCCAGCGGCTGCGGCCGCTCCTTCGCCAGGCGTAATAATCCTGTTAGATAGATGGAGCATCCGCCATTTCGGAGCTTACGCCATGCCGTCCGCCCATCCGACCGTCGCCCGCCCCAGCGTCTGCCCGCTGGACTGCCCCGACACCTGCAGCTTGAGCGTCACCGTCGCTGACGGGCAATTGGCGGCGGTCAAAGGGTCGGCCGCCAATCCCTATACCGCGGGCGTGATCTGCAACAAGGTCGCGCGCTCCTATCCGGAATTCGTCCATGGGGCCAATCGCCTGACGCGGCCGCTGAAGCGCGTCGGACCGCGCGGACCCGGGGCCGCTTTCGAGCCGATTTCCTGGGATCAGGCCATCGATCTTGTGCATGACGGCTTCGCGAGCGCGATCGAGGCTTTCGGGCCGGAGACCGTGCTGCCGTTCAACTATGCCGGCCCGCACGGCGAACTCGCCGGCGGCTCCATGGACCGGCGCTTCTTCCACAAGCTTGGCGCGACGCTGCTGAACCGCGGCCCCCTCTGCGGCGCAGTGCGCGGCACGGCCTATACGAGCCTCTATGGGCCGGCCCCCGGCATGGCGCCGGAACAGGCGGCCCATGCCGATCTCGTCGTCGTCTGGGGGAACAACGTCACCGTATCGAACCTGCACCTCACCCGGGTCCTGAACGCGGTCAAGGAGCACGGCGGCAAGGTCGTCGTGATCGACCCGAAACGCACCAAGATCGCGGAGCAGGCGACGCTGCATCTGCCGATCCATCCAGGAACGGACGTGGTGCTGGCGCTCGCCGCGGCGGCGGCGCTTGAGGCCGCCGATGCGCTGGACCGGGACTTCATCGCCAGATGGACACACGGCGCCGACGCCTATCTCGACGCCGCCCGCCAATATGGCCCGGCCGATGTCGAGCGCCTCTGCCGCCTGTCGAAGGCCGAATTCCAGGCGTTTGTCGACCTCTACAAGGCAGCCGGGACGGTCGCGGTCTCGATCGGCAACGGCATCGAGCGCGGGCGGAGCGGCGGGTCGGGCTTGCGCGCGGCGATGGCCTTGCAAGCCTTGACCGGCAATCATGGGCGTATGGGCGCGGGCGTCATCGCCAAGCCCGGCCTCGCCGCACCGAAGACGACCGCGCGCCTGCAGCGGCCGGACCTCATTCCAGCCGGCACGCGCACCTTAAACATCGTCGATGTCGGGCAGAAATTGCTCGACCCGACGCTCGCGCCGCCGATCGCGGCGGTCATGATCTACAACCACAACCCCGTCGCGACCCATCCGGACCAGGACGCGATGATCCGGGGCCTCTCGCGGCCGGATCTGTTCGTCGTGGGCTGCGAGATCGCGATGACCGACAGCATGCGCTACGCAGACGTAATCCTGCCCGCCGCCAGCCATTTCGAGTATGACGATATCTACGGGGCCTATGGCCAGAACTATGTGCAGCGGGCGGCGCCTGTCATTCCATGCGTCGGCGAGAGCTTGCCGAACACGGAAATCTTCCGCCGCCTCGCGCGCCGGTTCGGCTTCAACGACCCGATCTTCCAGGCGACCGACGCCGAACTGATGGACGACGCCATGGACGGCGCGGCCGGGCGCCTCGAAGGCTTCGCGCCAAGCGCCGTGCCGCTCGACCGGGCGCTGGCGATGACGGCAGAGAACGGCGCGCCCGCGATCATGTGCGCGACCCATGGGCCTGCGACCGCCACCGGCAAGATCGAACTCTATTCCGAGGAGATGCAGTCCCGCTACGGCTATGGCCTGCCGCGCTTCGAGGCGGTCCCAACCGACCTGCCGCTGACGCTGATCAGCCCTTCTTCGGACAAGCGCACGAACGCCACGTTCGGCGGCTGCAGCCCATCGGACGGCATGGAGATCGTCGAGATCAATCCAGCCGACGCGGCGGCGCGCGGCCTCGATGACGGCGATCGGGTCACGGTCTGGAACGCGCGCGGGCGGGTCGCCCTCCTGGCGGCCGTGACGGACGCCGTTCGCCCCGGCGTGCTCTACAGTCCCAAGGGCATGTGGCTGAAATCCAGCAACACCGGACGGACGGTCAACGTGCTGATCCCAGCCGACCTCCGCACCGATATCGAAGCTGGCGCCTGCTATAACGAGACCTTCGTCGATATCGAGAAGGCGCCCGAGCCTGCCCATTCCGCCGCCTGATCTGCCCTTCCCGCCGCCCGTCGCCAGAAAGACCCCCATGCTCAACGCCGCCCGCGCCGTCCTGTTCAGGCGGCTTTCCGCCGGCCCCTATTACGGCTGGACGATCCTTGGCGTCGCCGCTCTCATCATGTTCGGCACCGGCCCCGGCCAGAGCCATCTGATCGGCCTGTTCTTCGACCCGATCCAGGCGGACCTTGGCCTGGACCGGACGGATATCGCCCTGGCCTATGGCGGCGCGACCCTGGCCGCCGCCTTCCTGCTGCCGCGCATGGGGCGCCTGGTCGACCGCAATGGCCCTGCCCGGATGCTGTGGCTGATCGTGTTTGGCTTCGGGCTTTCGGCGATCGGCTTCGGGTTCGCCGCGAGCTGGCTCTATCTGGCGATCGGTTTCGGCTTCCTGCGCTTCCTCGGCCAGGGCTCGCTGATGCTGAATTGCGCGAACCTGACGTCCCAGTGGTTCGACAAGCGGCGCGGCTTCGCGCTTGGCCTGATGGCGCTTGGCTTCCCGATCTCGATCGCGCTCCATCCGCCGCTTGCCCAATGGCTGATCGCGACGGTCGGCTGGCGGGAGGCGTGGTTATGGCTCGGGCTCATGACCTGGGCGATGCTGCTGCCGCCGATCCTGCTGTTGCTCTACAACCGGCCCGAGGATGTGGGTCTTCGGCCGGACGGCGCGGCGGCGTTGAAGTTCGGGGAAAGCGCGCCCGCGCTGGTCGGCCACGACCGGGCGACAGCGCTCAGGATGCCGGCGTTCTATCTGATCGTCGCCGGCCTCTTCGCCATGTCGATGCTGATGACCTGCCTGCATGTCGAATTCACCGGCATCCTCAAATCCCATGGCCTCGACCCGCAGACGGCGGCGTCGATGTTCACGGTGACCGGCGTTTCAGCCGCCTGCCTGATGCCGCTGGTCGGGCGCTGCCTCGATGCGCTGCCGCCGAAATGGATGTTCTTCGGCGGCCTCTGCATTCAGGCGGCCTCGTTGTTGTCCGCGACCATGGTGGAGGGCGTCTCGAGCGCCGTCGTCTTCGCGCTGATCTTCGGGCTGAACAATGCGGTCACGATGACCTATGTCGGCTTCTTCTGGCCGCGCTATTTCGGTCGGAAGCATCTGGGCTCGATCCAGGGCACCGGGCAGATGATCATGATCATCGGCGCCAGCATCGGGCCGCTGCCGCTCGGCTGGGCGCTCGACCGGTTCGCGAACTATGACGGCATGCTGCAGGTTCTGGCCCTGCTGCCGCTAACGGTCGCCGTCGCCGTCGCCATATTGATGCCGGCGCCGAAACTGCCCGAGGCATAGCAGCCAGGCCCGATCGACAGGGGCCAGCGCGGCGGCCTGGCGGCGGGGCCGTGCGAATGCCGCCGCCAGGGCCTGGGCGCTATTTCGATTTCGGCGGCGCCGCCTTTTCGACGCCGACAGCCGCCTTTTGCGGCGCGGGCGGCGCCTTGTCGGACGCAAACGTCGCCTTCGCGCCGTCGCCGGCCGCGCCGGATTTCTCGGATTTTTTCGAATCTGCGAAATTCTTGAACGACATAATTATCTCCAAAATATTGTTTAGTGTAACTTAGATATCACATTTATCGCAACCAGCACATTTATTTCTACAAATATATAAAATCATAACTATTGACTTTCCGACATTGAAATTAACATCGATTTTTTCTTATCGACCCAATCAATCCTGAATTTCTGCCCGTCCGTGGAAGATCGTTCCCGCGCTGGACGAGCCGATACCAGTTGGAGCAATGTCGAAGTGGCCGGCCAAACTGTCGTCGGCAGGTCGTCCCGCGGCGCCGGGACCGCGACATTTGCCCTGATGCATGGCGCGCTCGCCTGAGCGCAGCCGCCTAGTTCAGGTCCTGCAGCACTTCGCCCATGAATTCGATCGAGCGGAGGACATCGTCCTGGGCGAGGCCTGGCCATTGCATGCGGAGCACGAGGTGGTCGACGCCCAGGGTCTCCTGCAGCCATTGCACACGCGCCTTCGCCATCGCCTTGTCGCCGATGATGAAGCGCTCGGCCTGGAAGTCGTCGTAGCCTTCGGCGAAGGGCTTGCCGGCGACGTTCGGGTTGCCCCAGGAGGCATAGGCCCCGTACTTGTAGATCAGCGGCTCCCGCGCCAGCGCCTGAGCCTGTTCCGGCGTCGCCGCGACAAAACACTCGCGGCAGAGCGGGCGTTCCGTAGGCTGCGGCAATCCAGCGGCGGCGCGCGCGCTGTTGTAGACATCGAACGAGCGGGTCAGTTCGGGCCAGGGATGGGAAAAGCTGGCGAGCCAGGCGTCGGCCAATTGCGCCGCCCGTTCGATCGCGGCGTCGACGCTGGCGCCAAGCCAGAGCGGGCACGCTTCGCCGTTGCGCGGCCGGATCGACGCGCCGACCCCCTTCAGCTTGAAGAAGCGGCCGTCATGGTCGACGACATCCTGGCGCCAGAGCTTCCGGATCAGGTCGATCGCTTCCACGGTCCGGGCGGCGCGATGCCGGGGGTCGACGCCGAAGGCTTCGAACTCGACATCCCGGTATCCCAGGCCGAGCGCTAGAGTGTAGCCGCCCGGCGCGATCCAATCGAGCGTCGCCGCTTCTTCCGCGATCTGCACGGGATTGGTCATGCCCATCAGCCAGATGCCCGGCCCCATGCGCATGTCGCCCGCCTCCGCCGCGAGGCGCGCCAGCAGGATGTTCGCCTGAAACATCCGCATCGGCCGCGCCAGATAATGGTGCGGCACGAAGATCGACGAATATCCGGCTTCCCGGGCGGCGCGGACCTGGGCCGCCATATTGTCGATGGCGGCGGGCAACGGGCCTTCGTCCTGGAATTGCGGATTAACATACAGGCCAAATTTCATCGTGTGCTTCCCCCGGGTTGTCGCCGCCGTCGTTCAGGCGTCAGTCTGCCAGCGCATCCGGCCCGCCGAAAGAGGGTTCGGCGCAGGGATTGCGCCCCGCCCTTCCGCCCGCCAAGCTTGGCCCTGAAGCGGCGCCAAAGCCGCCAAGGCAAGGGGGACCCGCCATGCGGCAGATTCGGATCGGCGACATCACCATCGATGCCGTGATTGAACGGGAGGGGCCATGGCGGAAGCCGGCCCACTTCTTCCCGACGCTCGATCAGGCGACGTTCGACGCCCATCTGCCGTCGATGGAGCCGGAGGTCTACAACAAGGCGCTCGGCATGCTGATGGTCACATATCAGACCTTCGTCGTCCGCACGCCCAGCCGCACGATCCTGATCGACACCTGCACCGGCGAGGACAAGGGCCACCCGCCGCCCTTCGATTTTCCCGGCAAGGCGCGCTGGCGGAACGAGCTTTTCGCGCTTGGCGTCACCTTTGAAAGCGTCGACTACGTCTTCTGCACGCACCTGCATATCGACCACACCGGCTGGAACACCACCTTGAAGGACGGCCGCTGGGTTCCGACCTTCCCCAACGCGAAGTATATCTTCCACAAAGGCGAATATGCCGTTTGGGAAGCCGAGCATCAGCGCGGCGCCAACCCGCCCGGCACGGTGTTTCGGGACAACTGCCTGCCGATCGTCGAAGCCGGACAGGCGCTGCTGGTCGATGACGATTTCCAGCTTGACGACATGATCACCCTGACGCCGACGCCCGGCCACTCCCCTTGCCATTGTTGCGTCAACATCTTCTCCCGCGGCCAGCGGGCGGTGGTGACCGGCGACATGATGCACCACGCGATCCAGTGCCGCGAACCCGACTGGTCGGCGAAGCCGGACTGGGACCCGGTCCAATCGGCTAAATCGCGGCGCGCCTTCCTGGCGTCGGTCGCGGAGACCGATACGCTGATCCTGCCGATCCACTTCCCGACGCCGACAGTCGGCCTGGTGACGGCCGATGGCGACGCCCGCTTCAATTACACATTCAAGCGCGATTGAGGCGGCGGCCATGCAAACCCCGATGAAGTTCGCGCTGCATTTCGGCAATATCGCCTTCCCCGATCCGGCGGACGCCAAGCGCATGGCGCTCGCCGGCGAGGCTGCCGGCTTCGAATCCGTGATTGCGGTCGAGCATGTCGTGATCCCGACCGAATACACGACCCGCTATCCCTATTCGCCGACCGGGCGCCTGCCGGGAGGCGTCGACATGCCGTGGCCCGACCCGTTGACCTGGCTGACCTATGTCGGCGCGGTCACGACGAAGCTGCGTCTGATCACCGGCGTTCTGGTCCTGCCGCAGCGCAATCCCCTGGTGCTGGCGAAGCAACTGGCGACCATGGACCACATGACCGGCGGGCGCCTGGAGCTTGGCGTCGGCGTCGGCTGGCTGCGGGAGGAGTTCGAAGCGCTCGGCGTGCCGTTCGAGCGGCGCGGCCGCCGGAATGACGACTACATGGCGGCGATGCGCGCGCTCTGGGACGGCGACGACGCCTCATTCGAGGGCGAGTTCGCGGCGTTCAAGGGCATGAGTTGCAACCCGAAGCCGGCGCAAGGGCGGGTGCCGATCATCGTCGGCGGCAACACGCCGCCGGCGATCCGCCGCGCCGGCCGGCTGGGCGACGGCTACTTCCCGGCGACGGGCGCGGCTTCGGACACGGCGGCGCTGATCCGGTCGCTGCATGAGGCGGCCAGGGCGGCCGGCCGCGACCCCGCGGCCATCCAGGTCATGACCGGCTGCCCCGACGCCCTGCCCGGCTCCGGCAAGGACCCGCGCGCCGCCGTGGCGGCGCTGGCTGCAGCCGGGGTCAGCCGGATCGTTCTGCCGCTCGCGGCGTTTCAGGCGAACCTTGAGGACATGCTGGCGGACTTCGGCGACCGGGTGATTAAGCCCCTGTCGACCTGACCGCCAGGCGACCCACACGAAAGGCACAGATGGACAATGCGCATTCATAATCTCTACGTCGACGATCAAGGCGAAACCCATTTCCGCGACATCGAGGTCGAATGGAAGAGCGAAGGTCCGGGCGGCCGGACATCGGCGCTGCTGCCCGCGACCGGCATCATCTTCCGCGAGACGCCAGGAACCTATGACTACGCCTGGCATCCGGCGCCGCGCCGCCAGTACATCATCAACCTGGACGCGGGCGTTTCAATTCAGGCGAGCGACGGCGAGACCCGGACCATCGCCGCCGGCGAAGTCATCCTGGTGGAGGATACCCACGGCAAGGGCCATTGCTCCAAGGCGATCGCCGGCAAGCTGCGCCACTCCATCTTCGTGCCGATCGAATAACCGGCAGCTCAGGCGGCCCGCGCTCCAGTAGAAAGGCGACCAGAGATGAAACTTCTGCATTTCAACGACTATCAAGTTGGCGTTCTGACGGCGCGCGGCATCGTCGAGGTGACGGACGTGCTCGCGGATATTCCCCATGTCGGGCCGGGCGACCGCATGAACGGCCTGATCGCCGATTTCGCCCAATATCGCCAACGGCTGGAAGCGGCGGCGGCGGCGGGCGCGGCGTTCGCGCCGGAGAGCGTACGCATCCGCCCGCCCGTGCCGAAGCCTGGCAATATCGCCTGCATGGCGGTCAACTACATGGAGGACGGCACCCTGGCCGCTCCGCCGCCCCGCAATGGCTTCCACAAGGCCGCGAGCGCCATCATCGGCCCCGGCGACGCCATGGTTCTGCCCGACGTACCCGCGACGATCTTCGAAGGCGAAGCCGAGCTCGCGATCGTCATCGGCAAGCGCGCCAGCCATGTGCCGGCCGCGAAGGCGTTCGACTACATCTTCGGCTACATGAACTTCATCGACGGCTCCGCTCGCGGCCTGCCGCCCGCGGGCAACGTCTTCTTCCAGATGAAGTCCCGCGACACCTTCGCCCCCATCGGCCCCTATCTTGTGACGGCGGACGAAATCCAGGACCCGCAGGATCTGGATGTGAAGCTTTGGGTCAACGATGACCTAAAGCAGGATTTCAACACCTCCGACATGGCCCACAAGATCCCTCAGGTGGTGGAATGGATTTCCTCGTTCCAGACGCTCGAGCCAGGCGACATCATCGCGACCGGCACCAACCATCGCGGCCTCAGCTCGTTCCAGGACGGCGACATCGTGCAGCTTGAGGTCGAAGGCCTCGGCCGCCTCGCCTTCGGCGTCCGCGACGACCTGAAACGCACCTGGAGCCGCGAAACCCGCCTCGACCGCAAGAACCAGGGCTTCGACACGCCGACGCCGCAGTTGACTGGCAAATACGCGCCCAAATCCGCCTGACGATGACGCCCGCCGACCTTTGCCGCTTCATCGAAGGCCTGCTCGCGGCGTGGTCGGTCGCGGCCGAGGTGACGGCGGCGGAGATACCGGGCGGCGTCGAAGCCCGGATCGCGCGCGCTTCGGCGCCGGATATTTTGGCGAAGCGGACCCATACGCCCGCCGGCATCATCTGGGAGGTGCAGGCCATGGGCGAGCGGGCGCGCGTCCATGCCTCCGCCCAGGGCGCCATCCGTTCGCTGGGCGGCCATCTGGCGCCAGAGCGGCCGGCGGCGCGGGTTCTGTTCGTGAGCGCCGGCGCGGCGGCCGAATGACGGCCGGCGCGCGCCTTCCCGTCACGGTGCTGACCGGCTTTCTCGGCAGCGGCAAGACCACCGTGCTGGCCCGCCTGATCCGGCGGCCAGAGTTCCAGAAGACGGCGGTCATCATGAATGAGTTCGGCGACGTCGCCCTCGACCATCATCTGATCGAGACCAGCGACGAAGGCCTGCTGACGCTCTCGACCGGCTGCCTCTGCTGCGCGGCCCAGGGCGATCTCGCCCGCGCGATCAAGGACCTGATGGGCCGGCGCCGCGCCGGCCTGATCGCCTTCGACCGCTTCGTCGTCGAGACGACCGGCATCGCCAATCCCGGCCCGATTGTCCAGACCCTGCTGCTCGATCCGGCGCTGGCCGAGACGACGTATCTCGCCCACATCGTCACGACCGTCGACTCCCTGACCGGCCCCGAAACGCTGGACGCGCGCATCGAGGCCCGGCGGCAGGCGGCGATTGCGGACGTGCTGATCCTGACCAAGTCCGATCTCGCGGGCGCGGCGGCGACGGCCGCCCTCGCCGGCCGGACCGCCGCCCTCAACCCGTCGGCCGAGCAGATCGTCGCTGTCATGGGCGACGTCGCGCCCGCGGTCTTTCTGCCAGCGCCTGGCGTCGTTGGCCCCGAACGCGGTCAAGCGCATGACCACGAGCACGACCACGAGCACAGCCACGACCACGACCACGGCGGGATCGGATCGATTTCTGTGCGGCGGCTAAAGCCCATCCGGGCGGCGGCGCTGCCGGTCTTCCTGGAGGCGCTGGCGGAGGCCTATGGCCCGAAGCTGCTCCGGGTGAAGGGGCTGGCCGCAATCGCGGAAGCGCCGGAGCGGCCGGCGGTGATCCATGGGGTGCAGCACGTGTTTCATGCCATCGAATGGCTCGACCGCTGGCCCGATGCGGACCGGACCACCCGACTGACGCTAATCGGCGAAAACCTGACGCCCGGCTGGCCGGAAATCCTGCTGGACGCGCTTGACGAAGAAGCAGGCGCGGCGAGCGGCTAGGCGGCACTGGACACGGGCGGCGCTTCGCCGTTCCATGGCGGATGTGGGGTCTTCAAGGGAGCCAGTCCATGTTCGATACCGTGATCCGAGGCGGCAAAACGGTCACCCCGTCCGGCGTCGATAGTTTCGATGTCGCGGTTGCGGGCGAGCGCATCGCCGCCGTGACGGCGCCCGGCGCGATCCCCGACAGTTCGGCCCGCCGGATCGTCAACGCGGCGGGCAAGATCGTCATTCCGGGCGGCGTCGACCCCCACGTCCACTGCGCCTGGCACATGCCGCTCCCCGACGGCTCCGCCATGGTAAGCGCGCCGCCCGAAGTCGTCAGCCGCGCCGCGCTTTGGGGCGGCACCACGACGCTGATCGATTTCGCCGCCCGCAATGAGCCGCTGCCCCTGAAAGATATCGTCGCCAAGCGCGACCTGGACTGGGCGGGCAAGTGCTATTGCGACTACGCCTATCACCTGATGCTGCTCGGCGAGATTCCGCCGTCCGTCTTCGACGAACTGCCAGCGATGATCGACGCCGGCTACCCGACTGTGAAGATCTTCACGACGAACATCACGCCCAGCCGCTCCGGCCGGATGGTGCATTTCGGCGACCTCTGGGAGCTGTTCAAGACGCTTTCGCGCGCCGGCGGGCTTGGCGTCATCCATGCCGAGGACAACGACATCGTCATGCACATGTACGGCAAGCTGATCCGCGAGGGCCGGGTCAGCTTCCATAATCTGGCGGAAGTGCACAACGCGCTTTCGGAGGACCTGTCCTTCCGACGGGTGCTCCGGCTCGCAGAGGCGGAAGCGACGCCGCTCTACATGATGCATGTCAGCGCCGCGACGGGCGTTCAGGCGATCCGCGAGGCGCGCGCCAAGGGCCAGCCGATCTACGGCGAAACCCTGCACCAGTATCTGCTCTACACCCAGGACGACTACAAACGGCCGAACGGGCAGATGTATCACACATATCCGTCGCTGAAGTCGCAGCAGGATCAGGATGCGCTTTGGGCCGGCACGCTCGACGGCGCGATCAATTGCGTCGCGACCGACGAGGTCTGCTGCAATCTCAACATCAAGACTATCGGCGAGCGGATCGACGATACGACCGGCGGCAATTCCGGCGTCGAGCCGCGGCTCGGCGTCATGTATGATGAGATGGTGACACAGCGCGGCTATTCGCTGACCCAGTTCGTCGACCAGACTTCCGCCAACGCCGCCCGGATCATGGGCCTTTATCCCCGCAAGGGCGCAATCGCCGCCGGGGCCGACGCGGATATCTGCATCCTCGATCCGAGCGCGCGCGGAACCGTGAAGGCGGCGAACCTGCATGAAGCGGACTACAGCCCCTGGGAAGGCCACGCGATCACCGCCTGGCCATGCCTGACCATGCTGCGCGGCAAGGTGATGGTCGCGGACGGCGAATTCCTGGGCGACCTCGCCGACGGCCAGTATCTGAAGCGGACGGTGCCGCAGTCGATCCGCACCGGCCCGGCGCTCTGAGCGCGGCTGTCGTGACTGCATTCGCCGTCAAACCGTCCGGAGCGGCGCTTGGCGCTACGGTCTTGGGCCTCGACCTCGCCCAACCGCTCTCGGGCCCGACCGCGGCGGCGTTGCGCCAGGCGCTTCATGACCATCTCGTGTTGTGCATTCAGAATCAGGACCTCTCGCCCGAGGCTTTTGCGACGGCGGCCCGGCTGTTCGGACCGCCGAAGCCGTTTGTCCTGCGCCAGGACCGGATCGAGGGCGCGCCGGATGTCTCGATCGTCACGAACCGCCCGCCGGGCCTGGGCGGCAAGCCCCTGGTCCAGGCCAGTCACTGGCATACGGACGACAGCTATTTCGCCGAACCCGCGACGCTGACGCTGCTGCTCGCGAAGACCCTGCCGGCGAGCGGCGGCGATACCGAGTTCATCAACTGCTATGCCGTGCTGGAGGCCCTGCCCCCGGCGCTCCGGGAGGCGATCGAGGGCAAGCGCGCGGCGCACGCTTATCTAAGCCGTCGGAACCAATCCTGGGTCGCGCCGAGGTCCGCTGCCGAAACCGCTGAGACGCCGATCGTCGATCATCCGTTGATCCGAACGCATCCCGCGACCGGCCGGCAGTCGCTCTACATCAATCCCAATCGGATCGACCGCATTGTGGGCTGGGACGACGCCGCAAGCGACGCGCTGCTCGACGCGCTCTATGACCATGCCGTCCAGCCCCAGTTCCAATATCGCCATGTCTGGCGGCCGGGCGATCTCGTGATCTGGGACAATCGCTGCACCCTGCACCGGGCGAACGCGGACTATGACATCACCCAACTGCGCGTCATGCACCGGGTCATGTTGGCGGGCGAACGGCCGGTCTAGCAGAGACGGCGCCGGACCGTCAGGATAGGCGGCAGAATCGGACCAGAGATAACGCAGCCGCGGGGCGGACCATGGTCCGCGCTCGACGGCGCCAGGGAGACGGCACATGAACGGCATCGACTTTATCGCCCAGATTCTGAAGCAGGAAGGCGTGGAATGGATGTCCTGTTTCCCAAGCAACCCCTTGATCACGGCCGCGGCGAAGATCGGCATCCGGCCGATTGCGTTCCGGCATGAGCGCGGCGCCATCATGGCGGCCGACGGCTACAGCCGGATGGGCGACCGGCAGCGCTTCGGCGTCGCGGCCGTACAATCCCAGGCGGGCGCCGAGAACGCCATGGGCGGCCTCGCCCAGGCTTTTGCGGACAATATCCCGATCCTGGTCTTCGTCGGCGGCAACGCGCTCGACCGGCTCGGCGTCCGGCCGAACTTCAGCGCGGTCCAGAGCTATCAGGGCTGGGTCAAGCAGGTGGAGGCGATCTATACGCCGAGCCAGGTCGGCGACGTCATGCGCCGCGCCTTCCATGCGCTGCGGAACGGCCGGCCGGGACCCGTCGTCGTCGAGCTGACGGTCGATGTCTGCGGGCAAGAGGTTCCGGAAGCGGCGCGGGTCTATAAATCGCCCAAGCTGGCCCGGCAGGCGCCGGAATCCGGCGATATTCAGGCTGCCGCCAAGGCGCTGATCGCGGCGAAGCGCCCGGTGATCTGGGCCGGCGCCGGCGTGCTGGCCGCCGGGGCGACAGCGGATCTACGCGCGCTTGCGGAACTGACCGCGACGCCCGTCTTCGCGACCATGCCCGGCAAATCCGCCATCGACGAGCGGCATCCCCTGGCGCTTGGCGCCGGCAGCGGCACGACGACGCTTGCCGCCCATCGCTGGCTGACCGAAAGCGACGTGCTCCTGGCGCTAGGCTCCAGCCTGACGCGCTCGCCCTATGGCCAGCGCATCGGGGCCGGCAAGACCATCATCCACAATTCGGCCAATCCCGATGACCTGAACAAGGACGAGGCCGCCGACATCGGCCTCGTCGGCGACACGCTCCTGACAATCCGCGCGCTGATCGCCGCGATCGAGGCGGAAACCGGCGGCAAGGGCTGCGGCGACCGAAAGGCGGTCGAAGCCGAGGTCGCATCCGTGAAGGCGGAATGGATGGCGGAATGGGCGCCGGTTCTGGCGTCGGACGCGGAGCCGATCCCCTATTACCGGGTCATCCAGGCGCTCAACGATACGCTCGACCTGGAGAACAGCATCGTCACCCACGACGCCGGCGCCCCTCGCGACACGATCGTGCCATTCTACACGGCGACGACGCCGCACAGCTATATCGGCTGGGGCAAAACCACCCATCTGGGCTTTGGCATTCCCTTGATGATCGGCGCCAAAATGGCCGCGCCCGACAAGTTCTGCCTGAACCTGATGGGCGACGGCGCGTTCGGCATGTCCGGCACGGATATCGAAACCGCCGCACGGTCCGGCGCCGCCATCACGACGGTGCTGCTGAACAACAGCGCCATGGCCACATATTCCGGCCCGACGCGCGGCACGATCGGTGAAGAAGCCCGCCAGACCTACGGCGTCTCCACCATGCACGGCGACTATGCGAAGATCGCGGAGGGCATGGGAGCGGTCGGCATCAAGGTGACGAAGGCCTCGGAACTAGCGCCGGCCCTGAAGGAAGCGCAACGCCTGAACGCTGCCGGACGAACCGTGCTGATCGAAGTGCAGGCGAACGTCGAGGAACGGCGCTCACGGTTCTAGGGACCGGCGCTGCCGGCGCGCCGGTCCCAGACTCGGCGATTGACCTAATTTCCTGCAGGGAGACCGCTGCATGGCGGAACTTTGGATCGGCATCGATACCGGCGGGACGTTCACCGACATCGCGCTCGCCGACGCGCGCACGGGCGAACGCTGGCTGCACAAGGTCCCGACGACGCCCGACGATCCTGCGCGCGGCATTCTTGAGGGGATTGAGGCTGGCCTGGCGCTAGCCGGACGGGCGGCGGCCGATGTGGCCGCCGTCAGCCATGGCACGACGCTCGCGACCAATGCCGTGCTTGAGGGGAAATGGGCGAAGACCGGGACGATCACGACCCTTGGCTTCCGCGATATCCTGGATCTGGCGCGGCAGCGGCGGCCAAGCTTCTTCAACCTGGACATCGAGAAGCCGACGCCGCCGTCATTGCGCGGCCAGCGCATCGAAGTCCGGGAACGGATCGCCCATGACGGCCAGACGATCGACGCTCTGGACGAAGCCGCCGTCACGGACGCCGCAATCGCCCTCCGCGACATGGGGTGCTCTGCCGTCTCGATCTGTTTTCTGCACTCTTACGCCAACCCGGCGCACGAACGCCGGGCGGCGGCGCTGGTCCGAGGGGTCTGGCCGGAAGCCTATCTCTGCGCGTCCTCGGATATCCTGGCGGAATTCCGGGAGTTCGAGCGCTTTTCGACCGCCACGGTGAACGCCAGCCTGATGCCCTTGCTCGACGACTATATCGCCCGCTTCGAAACCGGCCTTTCGGCGATCGGCGTCACGGTCGAGCCGCGGGTGATGCAATCGAACGGCGGCGCGGTGTCGCCGGCCGCCATCCGACGGGCGCCTGTCAACACCTTCTTCTCCGGCCCGGCGGGCGGCGTCATCGGCGCCGCGACCCTCAGCAAGGCCGCCCTGACGCCCGATATCATCACCTTCGACATGGGCGGCACCTCAACCGACGTCTGCCTGATCGCGGACGGCGCGCCCGGTCAGGCCAATGTCCGCGACATGGGCGGCTTTCCGGTCCGCGCCCGGACGCTGGACCTCCACACCATCGGCGCGGGCGGCGGCTCGCTGGCCTGGGTCGATCCCGGCGGCCTGCTGAAGGTCGGACCGAAAAGCGCCGGCGCCATGCCCGGCCCCGCCTGCTACGGCCGTGGCGGCAAAAGTCCGACCGTCACCGACGCCAACATGGCGCTTGGCCGCCTCAATCAACGGAGCTTGCTCGACGGCCGCATGGCGGTTTTTCCGGAGCGCGCGCGGGACGCCATCGAACAGACGCTTTGCCAGCCGCTTGGCCTGGACCTGACGGCGGCGGCGGCGGGCATTCTCGATATCGTCAACGTCAATATGATGGGCGCGGTCCGGGTGATTTCCGTCGAGCGCGGCGACGATCCGCGCCGCTTTGCGCTGATGCCGTTCGGCGGCGCCGGCCCGCTGCATGCCGCCGACGTCGCCGCCATGCTGGGCATGCCCCGGGTGATCGTTCCGGCGCGGCCGGGCGTGTTGTCGGCGCTTGGCCTCCTCCAGGCGGACGCCCGCGGCGATTTCAGCGTGACCCATCTGGCCCCAGCCTTGCCCGAGGCCATCCCGGACCTGAATGCAGCCCTTGCGGCCCTGGACGAGCGCGCCGCCGATTGGCTTGCCGCCGAACGACGGGACGCCGCCGAGGCAGCCTCCGAGCGCCTGATCGAAATGCGCTATCTCGGGCAGAACTACGACCTCCCGATCCCGCTCGCGGGCGAGCGCGCGGACGCCGCCGCGCTCGCTCAAGCTGTCGCCGCCTTCCATGCCAGTCACGAGCGGCTCTACGGTCACGCGATGCCCGAGCGGCCGGTGGAGATCGTGAATATCCGCCTGACCGTCGTCATCGCCCGCAAGCCGCCGCCGGACCGGCTGACGGATGCAGGCGGCGATCTCGCCGCCGCGCGGATCGAGACGCGGCCGGTCTGGTTCAAGGGCGGGTTCCGGGAGACGCCGATCTTCGCCCGCGACGCCCTGCCGGTCGAAACGCCCTTCAGCGGGCCGGCCGTCATCGAGCAGATGGATGCGACGACGGTCATCCCGCCGGACGCGACGATCGTCCGCGACCGGATCGGCAATCTTCGGATCGACCTTCCCGTCCAAGCCGAGAGCGAGGCCGCCCAATGACCCCCGCCATCCCCGCCGGCGCCCCTGTCGCAGTCGACGCCATAACGGCGGAAGTCGTATCACGCCGGCTCTGGTCGATCGCCGAGGAAATGGGCGTCACCCTGATCCGCACGGCGTTTTCGCCCAACATCAAGGAACGCGCCGACTGCTCGACCGCGGTCTTCGACGGCGAGGGCCGGGTCGTCGCGCAAGCGCATCGGGTGCCGATCCATATCGGCTCGATGATCGGCGCCGTCGCCGCGATCCGCGCCAAGTATCGCCCATCCGAGATCAAGCCGGGCGACATGTTCATGGTGAACGATCCCTACAATGGCGGCGGGTCGCACCTGCCGGACATCAACGTGATCGCGCCGGTTCATGTGGACGGCGCCATCGTCGCCTATGTCGCGAGCATCGCCCATCATTCCGACGTCGGCGGCATGACGCCCGGCTCGGAAGCCGCTGTATGCCGTTCGATCTTCCAGGAGGGGCTGCGCATCCCGTTGGTGCGGATCTACCGGGACGGGGCGGTCATCGACGACATTCTGGACTTCCTGCTGCTGAACTCCCGCACGCCGGACGAGCGGAATGGCGATCTCCGCGCCCAGATCGCGGCCAACCTGACCGGCATCCGCGCTGTCCTCGACCTGTTCGCCCGCTATGGCGGCCAGACGGCCCCTGCGATCGACGCCTATCTGGAATTCACCCGGCGGCGCTTTCAGGCGGCGATCGAGCGCCTGAAGGAAGGCGTCTACTCAGCCGAGGACTTTCTCGACGGGGAGAGTGCGGGATCGCAGGCGGCGATCCGCCTGACGCTGACAATCGCCGATGGCCGCCTCGCCTTCGATTTCGCGGGCTCGGCGGCGCAACTTACCTGGGCGCGCAACATCCCGCGTCAGGCCTTGCTGGCGACCGTCTACACCGTCGCGAAAAGCTTGCTGGACCCCGACGTGCCGGCCAATGCCGGCTATTTCCAGACCATGACCGTCGCCGCGCCCGACGGCAGCGTCGTGCAGTCGACCGCGCCGGCGCCCGTCGGGTGCCGCTCGATATCGGCGGGCGTCCTTGGCGACGTCATCGCAGCCGCGATGTCCAAGGCGATGCCGGAGAAAGCCATCGCCGCCAGCGGGCCGCATCATCTGGCGGTCTTCAACGGCCCCGATCCGAAAACCGGCGAGACCTTCGTGAACTATGAGACCGTCGCCGGCGGCATGGGCGCGCGGCCTTACCGGGATGGCATGGATGCGGTCCGCGTGCATGCGTCCGGCGCCGCCAATCTGCCGATCGAAGCCCTGGAACACGCCTATCCGCTCCGGGTCGAGCGCTATCAGATCCGCGACGGATCGGGCGGCGCGGGCCAGCGGCCCGGCGGCGCCGGGGTCGTCCGGGACTATCGGGCGCTGATCGACGGCGTCACGGTCTCGCTGTCCTCCGAACGCCAGCACGCGGCAGCCAGGGGCCTCGACGGCGGCGGCGCGGGCGCGACCGGCGCCTTCGTTCTCAATCCAGGCGCGCCGGACGAGCGCGTTCTGAATGCGGCCGAGGCCGACATGCCCCTGCCGCAAGGCGCAGTCCTTTCCATCCGCACCCCAGGCGGCGGCGGCTTCGGCCGCGCCGGTTGATCCATTCGAGGAGGCTCAGAGCCATGTCCCGCCACGTCAATGTCGACTTCACGGCCTTCCGTGCGATGTTTCCGGGCGCCCAGGAGAACGTCTATGTCGACGTCTCGGCGCGCGGCGTCATCTCGACCCGCGTCCGCGCGGCGCTGGACGAATATCTCGACGCCCGCATGCATGTAGGCGGCGACAAGGCCGAGATGTTCCAGACCGTCGAACGCTGCCGCGCGGCCTTCGCCAGGTTGATCAACGCCGAGCCGGACGAGGTCGCTTTGGTCAAGAACATTTCCGATGGCATCAACGCCTTCGCGACCGCGCTCGATTGGCGGCCGGGGGACAATGTCGTGCTGTGCTCCAATCTGGAGCATCCGGCGAACCTCCTGCCCTGGCTTAATCTCGTCAAGACCCGCGGCATCGCCATCAAGGGCGTGACGGCCGGGCCGGACGGGCGCATGCCCATCGCGGCGATGATCGACGCCATGGACAACAGGACCCGCGTCCTCGCGGTCTCGACCGTGACCTTCGCGCCGGGCTTCCGGACGCCCATGGCGGCGCTAGCGCAAGCCTGCCAGGCGCGCGGCGTGCAGATCATGGCCGATAGCGCCCAGTCCCTGGGCGTGCTCGCGACCGACGTGAAGCGGGACGGCATCGACGTCCTGGCCGCATCGACGCAGAAGGGCCTGCTTGGCCTCTACGGCATGGGCTTTCTCTATGTGCGCCGGCAGCTCGCGGAAGCCATGACGCCCACATATCTGTCGCGCCTGGGCGTCGTTTTGGACTCGGAGCATGAAGCGGCTTCATCCGGGATTGAGGATTATAGGCTGGCGCCCGGCGCGCGGCGGTTCGACCTCGGGAATTTCAACTATCTCGGAGCGGCGGCGGCGGCGCAGGGCCTGGCCGATCTGGCGATGCTTGAGCCAAGCGCCATCGAAGCCCATGCCTGCGGCCTCGCGGCCGACCTGAGGGACGGCTTGGCGGACCTCGGCATCGCGGTCTTCCGATCCGACGATCCGCGCGACAATGTCCACATCGTCGCGATCGGCGCCGGCCTCGCGGATCAGCACGATGCGACCGATGACGCAGACCTTGTCAGCCTGCACGAGGCCTTCATCGCCGCCGGGGTCAAACACACGATCCGGCGCGGCCTGCTCCGCCTGTCTCTGCACGCCTACAACGATGCGTCTGACGTCGCGGCCATCCTCGCCGTCGCGAAGGCGTGGCAAGCTGGTCGTTAGGTCGCCTCTGGCGGATGCGTTGCGATCCAGTGACGGGCGATATCTTCCCGGCGGCAGACCCAGACATCGGGATGCTTGGCGACGTGATCCAGGAACCGCGCAAGCGCCATGATGCGGCCCGGTCGGCCGACCAAGCGGCAATGCAGGCCGACGGACATCATTTTCGGCGAGTCCGCCCCCTCGGCATAGAGCGCGTCGAAGCTGTCGCGCAAATAGGCGAAGAACTGGTCGCCTGAATTGAAGCCCTGGGCCGACGCAAAGCGCATATCGTTCGCGTCGAGCGTATAGGGCACGATCAGGTGCGGGCGGCCGTAGTCATAAGACCAATAGGGCAGATCGTCGGCATAGGAATCGGCGTCATAGAGGAAGCCGCCGTGCTCGACCACAAGGCGGCGGGTATTGGGGCTCATCCGGCCGGTGTACCAGCCGACCGGGGTCTTGCCGACGGTCTGCTCGATCGCCTGAACTGCCTGCAGGATATGCGCCCGCTCCACGGCTTCCGGGACGGTCTGGTAGTCGATCCAGCGATAGCCGTGGCTCGCGACCTCCCATCCGGCTTCCGCCATGGCGGCGCCGGCCTCCGGGTTGAGCTCAAGCGCTCGGCCGACGCCGTAGACGGTGATCGGCAGGCCGCGCTCCCCGAACAGCCGCCAAAGCCGCCAGAATCCGGCGCGGGAGCCGTATTCGTAGATGCTTTCCATATTCATGTTGCGCTCGCCGACGAGCGGCGCGGCGCCGATGATCTCGGACAGGAACGCTTCCGACGCCGCATCGCCGTTCAGCAGCGTATTCTCCGCCCCCTCCTCGTAGTTCATGACGATCTGCAGCGCCAAGCGCGCGCCGCCGGGCCATTTCGGATCGGGCGGCGTCCGCCCATATCCTCTGAGATCGCGCAGGCTCTTGGACATCCTCGGACCGGCCTTCCTTTTCGCTTTGAGCGCCATGACCTCGCTAATTCGGCAGAAATACGCCCTTGCCGGTCTTCTGCTGGTCGAACAGCTTGTAGGCCTCGTCCGCCTGATCCAGACGCCATTTGTGGGTGAACAGACCGTCGACGTCGATCTTGCGGTCGGCGACGAAGCGCGCGCAATCCGCCTGACCGACCTTCGAGAACGTCCAGTGGCCCATCAGCGTCACCTGGCGGCGAATCAGGTCCGGCGAGACTTCCAGCATCACCTCCCCGCCTTCGCCGACGAAACAGGCCGATCCCCAGGCCCGGGTCGCCTGGACGGCCGCCCGGCGCGCCGCGGCCGACGAGGAGGCATCGAGCGTCTTGTGGGCGCCTTCGCCGTGGGTCAGGTCCTTGATCGCCTGAACGGGATCGTCGGCATTGGGGTCGATGGCGACGTCCGCGCCCATGTCGAGCGCCATTTGGCGACGTTCCGGCGAGATGTCGAGCGCGATGACCCGCGCGCCCATGGCGGCGCCGAGTTGCGTCGCCGACAGGCCGACCGGGCCTTGCCCGAAAACGGCCAGCGTCTCGTCGCCCTCAAGTCCCAGCCGCTTCAGGGCGCCGTAAGCCGTGCCCGTGCCGCAGGAAATCGCCGCCCCTGCCTCGAATGACAGGCTGTCGGGCAAGCCGACCAGGGTATGGGCCGGCGCGCGCATGTACTTCGCATGGGCGCCGTTGCCGACCGAGCCGAAGACGATCGCGCCGTCGACGCACATCTGCGTCCACCCCGACGCGCAATGGCGACAGACGCCGCAGCCGTCATAGTGGTGATCCATGACGCGGTCGCCGATGCGGGCTTCGCGTTCGGTGACGGCCGATCCGACCGCCACGACGACGCCGCATGGCTCATGCCCGGCGATCACCGGGGTCGACGACCGCTTGATGCCGCCCCGGACGACGCCCGGCTCGAACTTCGGCCGGTAGGCTTTCAGGTCCGTCCCGCACATGCCGGAGGCCTTGATCTCCAGGATCACATCCCGCGGCCCTGGCGTCGGGTCGGGAAACTCCCGAAGCTCCACCTGCCGCTCGCCCAAAAACACAATGCCCTTCATCTGAAAGGTCTCCCTATCGTCAATCCGCCGGCCGCAAGCCGAACACGGCTTCGAACCGATCTTGAAATTTCGGCCACACAGCCGGGTTGAGCAGGCGCGGCGGCTTCTTGCCGTCCCGGATCTCGATCAATTGCTCGGCAGCGATCTTTGCGATGTTCCGGCGGCTTTCGACCGTGATCCCGGCGGTATGCGGCGAGAGGATCACATTATCCATGGCGAGCAAGGGATGATCCAAGGGCGGCGGCTCGATATCCCAGACGTCGATGCCGGCTCCGACGAGCTTGCCGGACTGGAGCGCCTGCGCCAGCGCCGCCTCATCATGAATATAGCCGCGCGCGGTCGCGACATAGATCGCGCCGTCCCGCATGGCGCCGAAGACCGAAGCATCCACCATGCCCCGGGTTTCGGGAGTCAGGGGGCAGTTCAAGGAGACGAAATCGCTCCGCGCGGCCAAGTCCTGCAAGCTATCGACCTTGACCGCGCCCTTGGCCGCGATCTGATCGGCGGAGAGATACGGGTCATAGGCGACGACCTCGCACTCGAACAGCCCCTTGCAGAGAGCTGCCAGGCGCCCGCCCACATGGCCGAGGCCGATAATGCCGACGGTCTTGCCCTTCAGTTCCGTGCCCTTGAACACGTCCCGGTCCGTCACCTCGCCGCGCCGCACCTTGCGGTCGGCGACGATCAGGCGCTTCGCCACGGTCAACATCATGGCAAGCGCATGTTCCGCGACGCCTTCCAGATTGCCGCCCGCCTGGTTGACCACGGCCACGCCAGCAGCGGTCGCATCGCCCAGATCGCACACGTCATAGCCTGCGCCATATGTGGACAGCAGCAGGAGGTTCGGACAGCGCTTGAAAAGGTCCGCTTCGCCCCAGAGCGGCCGGGGCAGTTCGTCCTTCGCGGAGCTGATGCTGTAGACATGCGCCTCGGCCAGCGCCGCCAGATTGTCCGCCAGCGGCTCGGCAAGCTGGCGCTTCTCGATGGCGAAACCGCCGTCGGCGTCCAGGACGTCCAGGAAGGTCTGTTCCATCGGTCGGTTGAAATAGAGCAGCCGCATAGCGTTCATGTGGGGGCATCCTGGTCGTTCGATTGCGTGCGCCGAATTTCCTGGCCGAGGCGGCCAGTCAGCCACAAGCCTAGCATGCGGAAATCACTTAGGAAGGACCAAAGCGGATACTGAAATGTCGCCGGCCGATTATGCTCGATCGCGATATGGCCGATCCAGGCGAACAGGTAGCCGCAAACAAGCGCGACCGGCAGCAGCGCCCAGTTTTGCAGAAGGATCGCGGCGAGCGCCAGCCCGAGGCCGAGCAGCGTGCCGACAAAATGCAGGGCGCGCGTCGCGGGCTTCGCATGCTCGGCCAGATAGTACGGCCAGAATGCCTCGAAACTCCGATAACGGCTGATGTGCTTCGGGGATTCCTGGCTCATCGATGACCTCTCCCTTGCATGCGGGCCAGGTTCAGCCTATTCCACGCACTCTCCCAAACCCTGATTCCCACCCACACTGCTTAAGGTCGAAACCCATGGGCTACAAGGTCGCCGTCGTCGGCGCCACGGGCGCTGTCGGGCACACCATCCTCGAGTGCCTCGCCGAAATCGATTTTCCCGTAGATGAGATCGTCGCGCTCGCGTCGTCCGCCTCCGTCGGCAAAGAGGTTTCGTTCGGCGACAAACAGACCCTGAAAGTCAAGGACCTGGCCAAATACGACTTCGAGGGCTGCGATATCGCGCTGTTCTCGCCGGGCGGCAAGGTTTCGGCCGTGCATGCGCCGCGCGCCGCGGAAGCCGGATGCGTCGTCATCGACAATACCAGCCATTTCCGCATGGACCCGGACGTGCCGTTGATCGTGCCCGAGGTCAACCGCCATGCGCTGGAAGGCTTCCGGGCGCGCAACATCATCGCCAACCCGAACTGCTCGACCATTCAAATGGTCGTCGCGTTGAAGCCGCTGCATGACATCGCGCGCATCAAGCGGGTCGTCGTCGCCACATATCAATCTGTCTCCGGCGCCGGCCAGGCCGGCATGAACGAGCTTTATAATCAGACCAAGAGCGTGTTCCAGATCGAGGAGATGGCGCCGAAAGTCTTCCCAGTCCCGATCGCCTTCAACATCATCCCCCACATCGACGCCTTCATGCCCGACGGCAATACGAAGGAAGAGTGGAAGATGATCCACGAGACCAAGAAGATCCTCGATCCGGAAATCGAGGTCGTCGCGACCTGCGTGCGCGTTCCGGTGTTCGTCGGCCACGGCGAAGCCGTCAACGTCGAGTTCGAGGAGCCGATCGATCTGGATCAGGCTTACGAAGCCTTGCAGGAGGCCGACGGCGTCGTGCTGCTCGACCGCCGGGAGGCCGGCGGCTATATCACGCCGAAAGAGGCGGCCGGCGACAATGCCGTGTTCGTCTCGCGCCTCAGGGACGACCCGACGGTGCCCTACGGCCTGACGTTCTGGGTGGTCTCCGACAATCTCCGCAAGGGCGCTGCCTGGAATGCTGTCCAGATCGCCCAGGCGCTCTCGGAAGACTATCTCTAGCAACCCTCGATAATCACTGCAGCCCGCGCCAAGCGGGAAACGGCCGGCCGCCTGGGAGGGCGACCTGCCGTTTTTGCATTCCGGGCATTGCATACCGCCAGCGCTCGAAAATCTTTTCTACCGTCGGCGCTTGTGCCCAGGCGCCGACTCTGCGCCTTGAGCAAGGGACGCAGCGGCGCCGACCCCGCGCGCCCATAACCATCCGCATAACCATTCTATCCAAAGTCTTAAGCCCGAGGGGGCCGCCAAGGTCCGGCCCTCGGTCCCGGCCGGCTCGCGCCTTGCAACTTGTCGCGGCGCGTGGATCGGCGGAGCCAAGGGAATCTTAGAGTCTGTCCGGGATCATAGCGCGGGATTAGAGAGCCTTCTGAGCATG
>ERZ888423.259-NODE-259-length-56444-cov-27.635549_pt1 | contig 56444 bp, 46 predicted proteins | sample MGYA00520523_ERZ888423 | MGnify/ENA primary metagenome ERZ888423 (study PRJEB32303, sample SAMEA104408611) | aquatic metagenome | biome: Brackish water; feature: Pelagic; material: water | place: Baltic Sea | collected 2014-06-08T10:24:00 | depth 30,27 m ... | reverse complement strand
GGTGCCGAGCTGCTCGTACGCAATGAAATAGACCAGTTTTTTGGCTGCGCGCACTGAACCTTTAGCAAGCGCCAGTCACCTTCTCTGTTGGGGCTGATATCCAGCTCACTTTCGCAGAGATGATAATTGCGCGTGATATCGATGATGGGTGTGGCGTCGATATTTTGATCTACGAGCATTTTTTGGGCAAGAATGGCAATTTCCGCGCCTGTAACCATGCGCGACGGGGCCGCTAATGCGTGTTGCGCTAAGGCCATGGGCAAAATGATGGCAATGAGGCGGATCATTTCGTCTCCATGAAGCGCACCTGAATGCCGGCAAGATCTTCGACTGATAAGCTTTGGTTTAAAGGTCGAAGCGTAATGCTATGTGCTTTTAGGTCAGTGATATCTAAAAGATTATAGGCCTGATCTTTGCCTTCGGTATATGCAATATGGGCCTTGGTGAGCCCATCGGCACGCCCGAGCGGGAGGATTAAGGAATTTCCAGCGCGCTCAAGCTTTCCTGTTAGGGGCCGACAGGCGTAGGTGTTGATCAGATCTTCGACATGAGCTTCAAGGCCGTCTGTCAGCTCTTTGGTATATTTCGCTTGGTTTTTGCGCGATAAAACATTCAGCGTTGAAAAGGGGGTCTTTAAAGACATGACCGCGGTTTTGGTAAATGTATTTTTTGATTTCTCGCCATGACTTGCCCCATCAAGAAGGCGAGACGTGATCCGCAGCTCAAGAGCTGGCGTAGCGGCGCTTACAGTGCCGCTACGCGGCAGGCCAATTTCAATTTGCGCTGTGTAACCTAAAGCGTAGGACGCAATTTCTCCCGCAGTTCCTTGGGTTAGCGCCATATAGTCCATGTCATTCTTGGCTTTATTTTGTTTAACGGGGGCTTGCGTAACAGCGTGCGTTAAGTTGACTGAGGCGTTTTTCTCTAACACTTTGTCTAAGCGCTCGGCTACTTGGTCGATAATACTACCCGCCCAAGCCGGCGCATTCGGCGAAAGCAGTTTTATAGGTACAAATCCTGTGACGTCCAATTGTGCTTTTCTGGCGCAATAGGTGGCGGCTGGTGTTACATCACCCACCAACGCGCGGATTTTGACACGGTAAAAATCTCCCGACATACCTTCGGATAAAATCTGATAATCTAAAATTCGAGATGCGGGACGCACCACCAATTGCTCGGAAACCATGACTGCCATGTCAGACGCACTAAACCCTAATACATCCGTGCCGCCAGCGCTGGATGCCTCGTAAAGGGCTGCCTCGAGTGCGCGTCGGCGCAGTAGATCTTTCGATCCCACGCCTGTTGGAAAGGCCTGACCAGTGCTAGTAACCTCTATAGCCTTTGCATCAACCGCAAAAGCCGCCATGTTCGACCCACAAAAAACGACCATAATCGCACAGGCTTTAGACAAACTGTGCAACCAACGTGGTGAATTATGTTTTGGCCAATAGGTCATGGTCGTTTAGAACCAGCTTCTTGCCGAACGCACAATCCGATTGATTGTGTCACGATCGATTTCCAGAACAACTTCATAAACGTCTGAACCCATAGGCTCAATCTTTACGGTGCGTGCGCCACGAATGACGCCATCTACATTGGACTGCAGCTTATCACTTTGAATGATGGCTTCAGCCATTGTCGTCTGTGAGTTTAATTGAATGCCATGAATTTGTTCGGTCAAGTCACGCAAGGCTTCAAGCTTGGCCGCTCGAATGGCCATAAGACGGCGATGTCCGCTTGATTTTCCAGGCTGAATTGAAATCACAGAATAACCGCGCCCTGTAATCGTATTTTCAGCACGCGCTGCTGTGGCTTTATTTGCTTTGTCTAGAGCCGTTTTGATTGCTGCAAGCTGCGAAGCTGCGTCTTGAGAGGACGCGTCTTGTGCATAAGCAATGCCTTTGGCCCACTTTGGCATAACCTCGGGCAGGGTTGTGGCTAAGATCAAAGCTGGTATTGCGATCAAGGCCGCTTTGGGTAGATTGCGTGTAATAGACATGGGTGACGCTCCATTGGGTCGATATTCATCAAGTTAGCCCTGCATAATATGTGCCAGCTCAGTTTAATCCGAAAAATTAACGCAAAAATCAGATATTTTTATACTTGGCACGAAACTTGCTTTCTTTTTGTTATGGGCGCTTTGCCCGCACATATGAAAGTCGAACCGTGAAAATTTACGCCATCATAAATGCAGTGTTTGCAAAGGGAATGCCAAGTGAAGCAGCTCTTTGCGGTCTTTTTACCTGTGAGCGCGTCAATTGTTCGACTAATATAGAAAAGAGTGTGTCATGGATCTGACGTTGAAACGCTTTGATCTACGTAACCTAGGTTCTTGGGCAGGCGATGCTGTATTGCCCGTTGGCATTATGATTTTAGTCGCCATGATGGTTTTGCCGTTGCCTGTTTTTTTACTTGATACGTTTTTTGTGTTTAACATCCTTTTGTCCCTACTAATCCTCATGGTTGCGATGCACACCTACAGGCCCGTGGATTTCTCATCCTTTCCCAATCTGTTGCTAATCGCGACAGTTCTGCGCCTAGCGTTAAATGTCGCCTCAACACGCATTATTCTTACAAGTGGACATACGGGCGAAGATGCTGCTGGTAAGGTAATTCGCTCATTTGGTGATTTTGTAATTGCGGGCAACTTTACGGTTGGTATTTTTGTCTTTGTGATTTTGGTCATCATTAACTTGATGGTTATCACCAAAGGCGCCGGGCGCGTATCGGAAGTGTCAGCTCGCTTTACTCTTGATGCGATGCCGGGCAAACAAATGGCGATCGATGCGGATTTGAACGCTGGCATCCTAAGCCCTGAAGAGGCCACCCTACGTCGTTCGGAAGTCGGCACGGAAGCTGATTTTTACGGCTCTATGGATGGTGCCTCAAAATTTGTTAAGGGCGATGCGGTCGCAGGCCTTTTGATCTTAGCAATCAATATCATTGGTGGCCTGATCATTGGTGCGGCTCAGCATGACATGACTATTGCTGATGCGGCCCAAACCTATGTTTTGTTGGCCATCGGTGATGGATTGGTTGCGCAAATTCCTTCGCTTTTGCTATCTATCGCAACAGCCATTATCGTAACGCGCGTGTCATCGACACAAAATATGGCTGAACATATCGGGCGCCAAGTCAACCTGTCGCGTGCTTGGGTCCCGGTTGCGGTGGTTATGGCCATTATTGGTGTCATTCCTGGCATGCCAAATCTCATGTTTTTGACCTTTGCCGCTATGTCAGCCGGTGCAGCTTTTTACGCCCGTCAAGCTGAAGACGCAGCCTTAGATGATGATACAAACTCAGATGATGGTGCGACCACTATTGAAAAGGCAGAACCCCAATCGATAGAGCTTGCAGATGTAACCGATTATTCAGCCGTATCTTTGCAACTAGGTTATGGCTTGATCTCAATGGTCGACGCGGATCAAGGCGGTCCTTTGGTCACTCGTATCACGGGCATTCGCCGCGAAGTTTCGCGCGCTTTGGGCTTTGTGGTTCCAGGTGTCCGCATCCGTGATGATTTGGCCCTTGGTCCAAATGCCTACCGAATTCGCGTTGGGCAAACGATTGTGGGGGAAGATGAAGTCTATCCCGACCGCAAACTGGCATTGGCCGGGGCAAGATCAAACATTGCTTTGGATGGGATCGAAGTAAAAGATCCCAGCTTCGGGATGGATGCCATTTGGATCCGTCCACATCAACAAGCCGAAGCTGAAGCCAATGATTATGTTGTGATCGAACCTGACTCGGTTTTGGCCACTCATTTGAGCCAATTGCTTTATAAGTACGCCTACCAACTTGTTGGACAAGATGATGTTCAAGCTTTACTTGATAATCTTGCGACCAATAGTCCAAATCTGGTGCAGTCAGTTGTGCCAAAATTAGTACCCCTGCATATCCTTACCACTGTTCTTCGCGCACTCTTGGCTGAGCGAATTCCAGTGTCTGACTTGCGCCGAATTCTTGAGGGATTGTCCTCACTTGCCGGCCGTAATCTTGCCCCGGCAGATATGGCTGAAGCGTTGCGGCCTGCATTAGCGCCATTGTTGATCCAACAGGTTGCGCCATTGGGCAAGCCATTGCCGGTGATAACCATGACGCCCGATCTTGAGCAGTTGGTGATACGCACTCATCGTCAAGCGGGAGAGGGAGCTTTGACCCTAGACGCTAATCTCGCTCAACAAATCATACAATCTTTAAACGAAACATCCGAAAAAATGTCATCCGAAGGACGCCCCGCTATCTTCGTGACTGCTCCACAAATTCGCCGCTCTTTGGCAGAGTTTTTGCGTCAGCATTTACCAGACCTTATTATTCTAGCTTTTACTGAACTCCCAGAAAACCGTCGTGTTGAAGTTGTTGCTACCATTGGTGGCGGTGGCGCTTTGACCCTAGATCCACAACTTGATAACAGCAAAGGTTAATCGCTATGCCCTCAGTGACCGTACTAGCTCCCGATAGCGCACTTGCCATGGACGAAGTTTTCCGCCAATTGGGAGAAAATGCCTTCATCCTTTCTACCTCTCAGCGTGATGGGCAGATAGAAATAAAAGCAACAAATGACCCCATTCCAATGACTAAACGTACAGCATCGCCTGCGCGTCAAAGTTTTGCGCAAGCCCTTGCCGCGCGGTCAGGTGAAGATGATACAACTGTTCTACAACGGTCGCGCGACGGCTTCGTCCGTCCGGTTTTAAAGGGTATCGAGGGGGGACGTCCCGTTGAACCTGCCCGTGAGTATGCTCACGCTGAACCACATATGGCGCAAGAGTTTTCTCAAAATGCCGCATATGGCGTTGTTGCCAGAGAACCTAAAGCCCAATTCGCGCCCCCCGCTTATGAAAGTACGGCACGTATGGCGGTTGGGGCCAATTCGGCTCCTATGCCTTTACGATCTGCCCGTACTTCGTTGACGCCAAGCCGCCCGTTTTCAGGCAGCCCCGCTCCACTGCGAGCAGACGTGTTGGCGCCAGTTTCTGATGGGCCTATGGCTCGCAGGATCGAAACGCGCGATGATTTCGCACAATCTGAAAGAATTTCCAACGCGCTTGAGCGATTGCAACAAACTGTTTCGGGGTTAGTCGATACTTTGGCTATTGCTAAACCAGACCTTGCCCATGATTTGACTGCCAACCTAATACGCAACGCGGGTTTCGATAGTGCGCTTATTGCCGATATGCGGCCTGTTTATTCGGGCCGCGATATGGAAGATGGCTCGAAAAATTTCGTTTCAGCTCTGTGTGATCGCATTGTGGCCCCCAAACCCCACGCGGTCATGGATGCGCAAGTGATTTTTATCTCGGGGCCATCGGGTTCGGGCAAGACTACTCTTGCAGCAAAATTTGCAGCAATGCTTATGGAGCATCGTCCCCAGACCCGCACCCACCTCATTGAGGTGAAAACCGACAGCCCTGTGTCGGGAGATCTATTGCGCAGCTATGGACGTATTTTGAATATCCCGTGTGATCGCTGGTCCATGGCCTATATCGCGCAATCTCTGAATTTGGAGGCTGGTGTTACATATATTATTGATGCGCCATCCGATCCTGAGGTGGCAGACAATGTGTCGCAAGCCTTTAAACATGCCGCAGGAAAAAATTTCGTATCAGTTGTTGCATTGCCAGGGGGCTGTAGTGGCGCGATGATAGACACAATATTGCCGCGCTACCTATCAGATGGCACGGTTCTGGCACTGACTAAGCTGGATGAATGTGAAAGTACGCCAAAAGAGTTGTCAAAAATTGCGCAAACTGGAGCCAAAATTGCCTGGCTTTCTGGAACGCGTGCTTTGTTGTCGACACTTTCGGTGGCCAGCCGCGAAATTGTTGAAAGCTATTTAACTGAATGTTTGAACGCAAAATCTGCATCGCAGAAATAAGACCATAGCTGACGCTATAAGGACAAATTAGATGACACAATCGATCACAATTGCAAGCGGTAAGGGCGGTGTCGGTAAGACCTGTATTTCCGTTAATTTGTCGATCAAACTTGCGCAACTTGGCCGCAAGGTAAGTTTGCTTGATGCTGATTTTGGTTTAGCTAATTCACATATTTTGATGGGCTGTAATGCAAAAAAAACTTTAAGTGATGTTGTCGCAGGACGAAATAGTATTGAGGAAGTGATTGAAAAAACGAGCTCGGGTGTGCAGCTATTGGCAGGCGGTAGTGGTCTGTTAGATATGTTAAATCTCGATAATAAGGCACGCTATCAATTGATACGTAATGTCGAAGTCTTACGCGGCAGCACTGACGTATTGATTGTAGATGCGCCAGCCGGAGCGTCTGATTCCGCAATTACTTTTGCGGCGGCGGCGGATCGGGTCTTGGTAGCGATTGTCGGTGAACCCACCAGCTTTATGGATGGATATGCCTTCATTAAAGCGGCCCATGTTGAAACAGGCCTCAGCAAGTTTTCAATTGTAGTTAATATGGCACGAGATGGTGCCGAAGCTAAACGGCACTTTGATAAATTCCAAGCTATAGCTTTACGCTTTTTGGATGTTGAGCTGACTTACGTTGGCCATGTCCCTTTTTCGACGGCATTGCGACGATCCGTAGTCGCTCGCAAGCCTTTATTGGCGACACGCTCCGAAGGGCATCGCCTGGAAGATGAAGCTTTTACGACTATTGCCCGCAATCTTTTGGCGGCACCTGTCAATACAGGAAATGGACTAAGATTTTTTGATGGAAATCTGCCCGCGGAGCAAGGATAATGACAGTTATGCAAAGCAAATATGCTGAACAGGTACAACGTCCCGAAGACTTGATTACTGCCAATATGCAATTGGTACGCAAATTGGCATTCTACTTTCATAGTCGGGTTCGTGGAGCTGTTGAAGTCGACGACTTGATCCAAATAGGCTATATGGGTCTCATTGATGCCAGTCAGAAATATGAGCGCCACGAAGGCGTTACATTCACTGCTTATGCATCAATCCGCATTCGTGGTGCTATTTTGGATCACTTGCGGCGCTCGTCTAACCTGTGCCGCACAACCATTTCGATGCAACGTAAAGTGAATGTGGCAAATGCCGCTCTGGAACGAAAGCTACAACGCTTACCCACTGCTCAAGAAACCGCCGTCGAACTCAATATGACGATGGCTGACCTTGATCAGTGGTCGCAGGCATTTCAATCCAACGTGCATCAATCGCTAGACGAAGTGTATGACGAATATTCAATCTGGTATGTGTCCGACAAAGGCAACCCAGAGGAAGAGTTATCAAAAACTGAATTGCGCAACGCGTTGCGCAAAGCTTTGGAAGGATTAGCTCAACGCGAAGCTTTGGTTTTGCAGCTTTATTATGTTGAAGAATTAAATGTTTATGAGATTGCTGAGGTGCTAGAGGTCACAACTGGACGTGTCTCGCAAATTAAAAAATCAGCCATCAGTAATTTGCGTACGTTGTTGGCGCAAGTAACGGGAAATAACAGTTTGGCTGACGTGTCGGAAATGTTTTCTAAGGGGGTTTAATGCCGCAAGATCTACAACCTACTCAAACTTTGCAGATGTTTGTGCAAAGCGCAGAACTGCGGATGAGTGGTGTGGACCTTCAACGCGAAATTGAATTGTCTTGTGGCTTAATAAATATTGCACGTGGCAGCTGTTCTATAAGAATAAGCCCAGTTGATTTGACCCGTACAGGTAATTTGGGGACCGTTTCAATCCCTATGGAACGATTGCTTATGAAGGGAGAATTATTTCTCGCTCGAGCAACTTTTAATCATATCCAGGATATGTTGCGCATTGAACCACCGCGCCCTGCAGCCTTAATCTTAGCTTTACGCAAGCCTTTGCAAATAACAGCTAAAGGCGATCTTTGGCTTGAGGAGTCTTGTGTGTGTGATGTTGTTGATATGACTTGGAATGTACCTTTGCTGTAGTACGGTCGCTTTTTGGCGATCATCCAACTTTACTTGGATGACCTGATAGTCTTTTATTCAAGTAGTTTTCGATCCATTTCCAACATTGTCTGCATCATCCTTGAATTGGAAGAATAAGCTTGTTGTGCACGGATCAAATTAACCATTTCGGTCGTAACATCTGTATTAGAGCGTTCTAGAGAGCCAGATTGTATCTGACCCATCCCCGGCGCGCCCGCTTGCGTGATATTGGCATTCCCAGAAACATTCGTTTCCGAAAATAGATTATCGCCTTCATTGCGAAGACCGGCTTCATTTTCAAATGAGGCTAAGGCTAAAGTACCTAATACAATAGTCGATTTCCCGTCAGTGCCATAGGTAGCAACGACATTACCTTTGTTATTGATTTCAAGGCCCGTTAATCCGGCGGTTTGATTGTTGGGCAATCTCACTTGGGGCGGTATTTGGAGATCGGAACCGTCTGCCATCAATACGCGCTCACCGCTTTGAGTAACAAGATTAGTGTCTTTGTCTAATTCAAAGGAACCGTTGCGGGTATACTGCGGTATTGCACCGGCGGTGGGCGACTGCACCACAAACATACCTGGCCCCGTAATCGCAAGATCTAGCGTCTGACCAGTTTCTTTGATGGAGCCTTGTGAATGACTACGTCGTGGCGCTAATGCTTCGGCGCCCAAACCCAAGTTAGGAGCTGATGTCTCTTGTTGCGCACCCGTATACATATCGACAAACTGTGAAGTAGAGCGTTTAAACCCAGTAGTTCCTGCGTTTGCGATATTATTCGAAATTACATCGAGCTCTTGATTTGCAGCGGCAATGCCATTTCTGCTGACCGATAACATGGCGCATTCCTTTACCTTATTTCAAGGTAGTCTAGCAATTTTCATGCCGACTGCGACGAAACGAAAAATTAGCTTGGTTTGTCGTCCTCATTATCATCAGCCAATCCTTCGAAATCATCAAAATTAGTGACTTCGGATCTTGCAATGACGACAGCTTTGCCTTGGTTTGTCTCTTCTTCTGGTTCGGTGTCTGACGCAGATTGCGTCTCATCTAGGTCAGTATCTAAGCTCTGCAGTGAGGCAAGCTTTTCTTCTAGCTCAGCTTCGGCCTGGGCGATTTTTTCTGCATCTTCTTTTGAGACAGGCGAGAGGCTTGCCTTTGGCTTATCTTTTGCCTTGGGCTTAGCCGCACTTTTCCCCTTAGGTGCTGTTTTGGATTTGGATTTCTCAGGATCAGGTCTGATGCCAACTCCACCCATTAAAAGCTCACCCTTTTGTGCGGCTACTAGTTTTTGTGCTTCGATTGGACCAACTTCGACGACGCTACCAGCAAAAAATCTAACCCCGTTAACTGTGGCGTCTGAGACGATGTACACGCGGCGCCATCCGTCATCTATTTCTGAAATGAAATCTTCGTTGCTATCTTCCTGCGCTTCGGTCTCTTCCCCTTCCTCTTCTTCTGCCTCTCCAATGTTAATAGTTACTGCTTTTTTTGTACTACTGACAGTTTTCGGGGTGGGGGCGTCTTGAGGGTAAAGTACTGATTTAACCGTTCCTAAATCGTTGCCTGACGTTATCGACAACATTCTTTCGCGGACCAGCCAACTTTGTGCTGCCAGTAGAGCGATACGGATCATTTCTGACGGCTCAGTCTGAACGCGCTTACGAATTTCCACAATTGCATCTGCAAAAGGTAATTCAGCGACTGACAATAAGACTCTTAGGCGCATTCTTTGCATGTCGGGAGATAGAGTGGGCCCGCCTGTGCGATCCAAACCAATATTTTGCCTTTGTGGGGTCGAGTTCATTTTTTTCCTCACGAATGTGTTCACTTGGCACTGTCCTTGCAAAAACCGATCCAGAAGCTGCGTGTTTTGCAATTAATTTCGAGAAAGGGCGAAAAGATGGACAGTATAAAAGGTTTCCTTGGATTTCATGGCGATGCCTTGGCCCTTCGGTCGCGCCGCAATGAAATTTTAGCCTCGAATATCGCCAACGCTGCGACCCCTAATTTTAAAGCGCGCGACATCGATTTTGACACTGAAATGGCAAAGTATATGCCTAAGGGCAAGCTTGATGTGACTAACTCTAATCACATGTCCTTTGTCCAATCAAGTTCGTTGATGGGTGTGAAGTACCGTGTGCCAACAGAGCCATCGCTTGATGGTAATACTGTGGAGCTGCCGGTGGAGCAAATGGAATTCTCTGAAAATGTCATGCAATATCAAACGTCTCTGACATTTTTGAACCGTAAAATATCTAGCCTTATGTCGGCCATAAAAGAGGAATAAGTTATGAACGAAATTCGTAATATTTTTGACATTTCGGGCCGAGCGATGGCCTCTCAAATGACACGATTGAACGCGATAGCATCAAATCTTGCTAATGCTCGCGCTTTGTCAGGGTCGGAAGAAGAAGCTTACCGCGCTTTACGGCCTGTTTTTTCGGTCAACTACTCGGATAAGGCCAATAAAAATGGATTGGCAACAACAGACGTTGAAAAAATTGTCCAATTGGATCGCACGCCAGACAAAGTCTACCAGCCTGATCATCCTAAAGCTGACGCAAACGGTTTCGTCTATGCCGCTGCAGTAGATACGGATGAAGAAATGGTCGAGATGATGGAAGCGTCGCGGCAGTATCAAAATAATCTCGAGGTCGTAATGACCCTGCGTACGTTGATGATGCGTACCGCAAATATGGGCCGCTAGGGCTAAAGGAAAGAAAATGGCATCAATAGACGCAAACTCACCCGCCCAAAATACGGCAAATGCTCAAAAGGCACTGTTCGACAAGCTTGGCATCTCTTCACAAACAGACGCTTCCAAGCGAGGCACCTCTAATAATCTTGGACAGGAAGACTTTCTAAAACTCATGACTACTCAGCTCCAAAATCAAGATCCATTTGCTCCTATGGAAAATGGGGACTTCATTGCACAAATGGCGCAGTTTTCCACAGTTTCTGGCATTCAAGAGGTTAACCAAAACCTCACTGGCCTGAACGATGAAATGAAGCAAATGCGCATAGCCACTGCTTCAAACTTGCTTGGACATTCTGTGCTAATCCCAGGCAATGTGGCACGCCCAGACGAAAATGGTGAATTCCATGGTGTCTTTGATCTTCCAGAAGCGTCAAGCGCAACCTCCATTGTTTATACTGACGCCCAAACTGGCGAGCTGCTGTTGAACCACGAACTTGGTCCAGTGCAGGCAGGCCTGGTCGGCTTTAACTGGAATGATGTTCCGCAAAACGTGATTGACGGTAAAAAGCTCGTCAAAATTGATATCCAAGCCAACACTGGCAGTGGCGTCCAAAACTTTGGTCCTTCGGTTTACGCACGGGTTCTGTCGGCATCAGCTGGTGGAAGTGCAAGCGATGGCTTGATGCTGGATGTCGAAGATTATGGCGATGTGAACGTGAACAACGTTTTGCGCTTTCGTTAATAGAATTTAAACTTTAGCCCCCTGGGCGTTTGATAAGGAATGAAATATGTCGTTCTATACCGCACTTACAGGCCTTAACGGCTCACAAGCAGAAATTTCGGCAACCTCGAACAACATTGCGAACGTTGGGACGACGGGCTTTAAGCGCTCACGTGCTGAGTTTGGCGATATTTTCGCTACATCGCCTTTGCAGTCTGCGTCGTCTTCGATTGGTTCTGGTACGATCTTGAAGGGCATCAAACAACAGTTTACCCAAGGTAACATTGCTTCCTCCTTGAACGCACTTGACCTTGCTATTTCTGGCCAAGGCTTTTTTGCTTTGGCTCCGTCACTGACCGCGTCACAGACGGTTTATACACGTAACGGCTCACTCAACGTAAACAATGACAGGTATGTTGTGGACAGTGCGGGCCAGTTTTTGCTGACCTACCCAGTGAACTCGGATGGTTCTGTTACGGCGAAAGATCTAGATAGTGCTGTTCCATTGCAGTTGCCCGTTACGTCAGGGCAACCACAGGCGACAGCTAATATTGCTCTTGGTGTGAACGTTTCATCTGAATCCCCGGTTGTTGGAGCCGTTGACTTTAATCCTAGCAACCCAGCTACTTACACAAACTCAACGTCGATCACGATCTTTGATGACCTTGGTAACCCAACGATTGCCACGATTTACTTCATTAAGACACAGAATGCGTCGGCCGGTGATCCAACCAATAAGTACGATACCCGATTGGTGATTGGCGATACGATCATTGATCCTGATCTGGTGAATGCGGTGGACGATAGTGGGCGTCAAATCTTCATCGACCGTTTTGGGACGCAAACCGTTGCCGTTCCTGACGATAACTTCTTTATCGAAAATAAGGGTTCACCGCTTTATAAACTCGACGATCTTAATCAAGAGGTTGCTTCTTCTCCTGCAACAATCCGTGGTGAGCAAAGCGGCTTTGATTTCGGCGAAGAAGGCGACAATTTGGTTGAAATTGTGACTGACCCGTTATTCTTCAAGTCGACAGTCGAATCCGATCCAACTAATAGCGGCGTCTATTGGGGAAGAGATTTTCTTTTGGTCAATGTTGATGCTGGTGACCAACCCGTTTCAATCGACATTCGTCCAGGGAAATATAACGCTGAGCAGTTGTCGGCTGAAGTCGAACGCGCCATCAATGAAGCCTACGGTGATGACAAAAAGATTCAGTTATTCCAAAATGTCGACGATTTTTTGACAATTGATTTCACAAAAATTGACGCCAATGGTGATCCAAGTACTTTGGCAACCCCGATTGGGATCGATTTGCTGAAGGAAAGTTTTGTAACTACCAATTTGGAAATTAGTACCGATGGCGGTTCGCCTGACTTTACGCGTGAAGAATTAATTGCCCATACTCAGGCTCGGGTTACCGATACATTAAACGACTATATTATTTACCCAGCTGGGCATGCGTCAGCGGGCTTAGTGGACGCAACCAAAGCTGCCGCAATGGGCGTTACCAATAGTTTGTTTGTTCGTACTTCTGGCTCCGCTATGACAACGGTATATGAAAAAACTGATGTAGTAACTGTGGATTATAACCAGGGCACTAATGCAACTCAAAAAGTGCATTTGGCCTATACTTATGTAAATAAAGAGCCTGCTTTAGAGGTTTTTAAAGATAATACTGCGGTACATACTCCGGCTGCAGGAACCGCTTTTGCATATGCAGATGGGATCGTCGAAATCAAACTTAAAACGACGACCGATCTTGATATTGTTAACAAAAGTGTAAGAGTTGTTGGGCCGTTAAACGGAACAACGGGAACGGCGTTTGATGGCCGTGCAATGACCGTAATTGAAAAAGTTGCAGCTACAACGACTACGGCTTCTGGTGCGGCAGCTACAAACAATTACGTTGCCTCAATAGGCAATTCGATAGCCGGCGATACAATTACCATCAATACAGGTGGTTTGATTGTTTCTGCTCTTGTGGGCGCAACCGATGCTGCTACCTTGACTAACTTGCAGGCATCTTTGACTACTGCAAAAGCAGCGGCCAATAATGTAACTTACTCAGTTGCTCAGGCCAACCCGGTTGTTGCAGGCCAATTTATCTTCACTGACAGCGCAAACTCGAATATGTCCACAAATGGCAGTGTTGTTGGTACAAGTCAGTATTATACATTGAAGTTAGATGCTACCGGCCTAAACTTAAGTGCAGCTGACTTTGCAGGAGATTTGTCTGGTTTCAAAGTTTTGTCGACCTTGTCTCAGGAAGTGGAAGCTTTTTTTGAAGGTGGAGAGTCTGTAAATGAGGATGTCTTCAACACTTTTGGGAGCCAAAAAATTGTGCTCCGTGAAGTACCTGATGCCGCCAATCATAGCCAGGCCTTTCTTACTTCTATAGGTGGCGCAGGCGCAGTATTTACGCTGTCTATAGGTGGGGGTTATACTAACAATGCAGTGACTACTGCGGCGCTTGGTATTGCGTCCCTAACAACCAAAGTTAACTGGGCTGATGAAAAAGCGCCTCCGCTTAAAGTTGGTTTTGATTCTATCAATCAAAACTTAACCTTCACTGCTGATCGTGCAGTTTTGGGTACTGGGGGCGATGGTGGTTTTGATAGCTTTTCCATCTCTGGGTATGCAGATGCCACCTCTATGAATAGGTTGGGCATCCCCGGCGCGAACAACGCTGCCACTGGGTTGATCCGTGGTGGCGAAGTTTTGAGCACGTCGAGCTTCGTGGCGGACGGTCAAGAGATCCAGTTGCAAAACAAACGTTATGGGATGAAGGTGGGCTATTCTTCAGACACGGCATCGTTCACTGTTTCGTCTGGTAGTACTGGCGAGGATATTGAGGCGAATGGTGCAATGGGCGTTGATATCACGCAAAAGGCTTCTGATATAAAAGTCGGTCGTTATTTGTTCGACGCCAGCGGTTCGGCAATCACAGAGGGGCTTGACCCCGCCGCTCGTATTATTGGATCCGGTGCAAACACACTCTTTGGGTTTGGTTTGGGAAAAAATAAATATGAGTTCAGTACGGGACGCGGTTTGGCCGCGGAGCCTGCGGTTGCTTCTGGTATTGCGGCTCAAACAGATCTTTCTAGCGTATTCCGTCTTGGTGCTGCTGGCGGTGAAAATGTATTCAACGTATCCGTGAATGGTATTTCTGGAATCATCGAAGTACCAGCAGGTAATTATGTTGGTTCAACTTTGGCTGAGGCCCTACAAGCGCGAATTAACCAAATTTCTGATCCCGCTACAGGTGAAACAGTGGGCGGTGTTACTGTACGTTATTCTCCTCAAGGTAATAACTTTATCTTTACGACCGGCACTACCGGTGAGACGTCAACTCTAAAAGTAAAGGGTACGGCAACACTTGGCCTTTCTGATGTACCATTGGGCGTTGGTTCGGTACCCAAGATCAAAAATCTTGTTCAGGCAACAAACTCTGAGGGCATCGCTCTTTATGTTGACGCTGCGGGTAATGTTGTGACTTCGCCTCCAGAGAACATGGTGTCGGGTTACTATCCGCTCTACATCGATGAAGGAGAGCTGACATTTGACAAAACGGGTGCCCTGGTTAGTCCGAAAAATAATGTTCGTTATGACCAGCAATCTGAAGGTTTCTCTATTACCTTGAACGTCGACTTCTCTGCTTCAACCCAGCTCGCTCAGCCCTTTTCGGTTCTTTCTGTTGAGCAAGACGGTTTTACTTCTGGTCGACTGGATGGTCTAGAGATCGATAGCTCGGGTACAATCCGCGCCAACTATACTAATGGCGAAAACAACCCGCTTGGTAAGATCGTTATCGTGAACTTTAACAACCAAAATGGTCTTAAGCAGATTGGTAACGCTACTTATGTTGAAACCGCGGTATCTGGTACGCCTCAAGTCGGCGAAGCGGGTGCGGAAGGTTTCGGGACGATCCTGTCTGGTTCGCTTGAACGTTCAAACGTCGATATTACCGAAGAGCTTGTGAACTTGATCACGGCGCAAAGGAACTACCAAGCCTCTGCCAAAGCGATCGAAACAACGACAAGTTTGAACCAAACAATTATTAACATCCGCATGTAAGCGGGTGTTGAACCTAATTAAGGAGTTCCCATGGACCGTATGATCCACACCGCCTTCAATTCGTTGAAGAATATTTATGATCAGCGGTTTCGCACGTCGAACAACCTGGCAAACGTGAACGTTCCAGGTTTTCGGCGTGATTTGGCTGACGAAAGTGGCAGTATGAACCTGTCTTTTGATGGTCAACTCTCTGCGCGATCGTTAGGCTTGGAAACAGGTAAGTCTGCCTTTTCTAAGGCTCAGGGAACTATTTCTGAAACTGGTGTGGATACTGATGTTTCCGTTGTGGGTGATGGTTATATGTTTACGCAACCGCGGAATGGGCTGGTAGCTTTGAGCCGTCGAGGTGATTTGACCCTAGATGCCGAAGGTACATTGATAGATGGCTCTGGAAGCCAGATCTTAGACCGGGGTCTGCAACCCATCGTAATACCTTCATATCGGGAAATACAAATTCAGGAAACTGGTGAGATTTTGGTAGACGCTCTCTCGACGCCTTCGGGGGAATTTACGTCATATGGTTTTATTGGAACAACTAATCCTGATCCTGCAACTTTGTTCAAGGATATAGATGGACAAATAAGGGTCGAAGGGGGCGCTGTGCCCGCCGCAGATCCGCAAGTTAAGATTGTACAAGGTATGTTGGAGGCAGCCAATGTGAATTCTGTTGAAGAGTTGGTAAGTTCGATGGAATTACAACGTCAGTTTGAAATCAGCATTAAGTTCATCAGTCTGGCAAAAGAGATTGACGAGGGTGGTTCACAGCTTATGCGGATGCCAGAGGGCTGATCTTTAATTCAAATAATTTTCCCGACCTTTTTTATCAAAAGTCTTTTAACGATCATCTGACCCCACGGCGGACAACTGGCACGGCTCTTGCACAATAGGTGTAACAGTTCAATTAGGAGCCAGAATTATGTCAGCAGCAGCAATGCACGTGGCCAAAACGGGCCTAAACGCCCAACAAATGAAAATGCAAGTTATTGCCAACAACTTGGCAAACGTGAATACAACTGGCTTTAAACGTGACCGCGTAAATTTTGAAAGCCTTCTGTACCAAGTTAGTAAAACTGCAGGTGCTGAAACTGCTGATGGCACATCGCTCACCTCATCTTCCAGCGTGGGTACAGGTGTTAAAATTGTAAGCACTCAAAAACTTTATACCCAAGGCAGCTTGATTTCGACCGAAAACGCGATGGATGTCGCTGTTGATGGAGCTGGATTTTTCCAGGTTCTTTTACCCGATGGTCGCACTGGCTATACACGAAACGGTTCTTTTTCACCAAACTCTGACGGAATTTTGACAACATCGAGTGGTTATATTTTGCAACCACAAATCCAAATTCCGCCAAATGTTACCGAGGTTAATATCGCGGGTAATGGCCGTGTAACTGCACTCATAGCGGGTACTCCGGAACCGACGGAACTTGGGCAGATAACAATTTCAAACTTTGTGAACCCAAGAGGCCTTCAGTCGATTGGTGAGAGTTTTGCTGTTGAAAGTACGGCTTCGGGACCGCCTGAAGAGGGTGTCCCAATTGAGGGTGGCTTTGGTAAGTTGGTGCAAGGATATTTGGAGGGCTCGAATGTGAACGTAGTCCAGCAATTGGTTGATATGATTGAAACCCAGCGCGCCTATGAAGTTTCTTCCAAAGCCATCACAGCATCAGACGAAATGATGCGCTATATCAACAATAACCTTTAAGGGGCGATAGATGAAAAGCGCACCTAAACATTTAATCAGCTCTGCCTTGATCGTAGCAACTTTGAGTTTGGCAGCTTGTTCGACTTATGTCGAAGAGGTGGCTTCAAGCGAATATTTGCCAGTGATGCAGGACGCTGCACCGGGTACAAAAACCGGTATGGCATCTGGATCCATTTTCGCACAAGGCCAATCTGGCCTCTTTGCTGCAGATCGCCGCGCCTCGGTTATTGGCGATATTTTAACGGTGCAATTCCAAGAGCGTTTCCAAGCTACTAAGACACAAAATGCGGCAACATCTAAAGCGTCAAGCTACGCACTTGGCCTTCCAACTTCTATTGGTTCTGGTGATTCAACGGATTTTGATGCCTCAACGGGGACTACTTTTGCTGGCACCGGCACGGCGGGCCAATCAAACTCTTTGACGGGACAAATGTCTGTCACGGTTGTGCGTGTGTTTGACACTGGAAATCTAGAAATCTTGGGTCAAAAAAAGCTCACGCTTAACAATGGCGATGAATATATCCGAGTTCGCGGCATTGTGCGGCCTGACGATATTTCCTCGAGCAATGTAATTTTGTCTGATCGTATCGCGAATGCAGAGATAAAATATGTCGGAGCCGGCGATATTGCTGACACCGCTAAACAAGGTTGGTTGGCGCGTGTCTTCACCGCCGTCTCACCACTTTAAGGACATAAAATGGGCCTCGTTCGCTTTCTGATTCTTGCCAGTTTTTTTGGTTTGGCTTTCTTTAATACGGCCTATGCTGACCGCATTAAAGATATGGCAGATGTAGCCGGCGTGCGCTCAAACCAATTGGTTGGGTATGGCCTTGTTGTAGGCCTTGCAGGCACCGGGGATGGTAATTCTGGGCTTACGCTTCAGTCCATGCAGGCTATGGTGTCACGTTTTGGTCTTGTTACTGACGCTGCGGGTCTCACTGCGACCAATGTTGCGGCTGTAATGGTAACTGCTGATCTAAAGCCATTTGTTAAGCCAGGACAAACGCTTGATATTACTGTTTCCACCTTGGGCGCATCCAAATCACTGCGTGGCGGTACTTTATTAATGACGCCCCTGTTGGGTGCCGACGGCGAAACATATGCGATTGCGCAAGGTAACTTGGTTGTTGGCGGGCTTGGGGTGGCTGGCGCTGATGGATCGCAATTGGTTGTAAATATACCAACTGTTGGCCGTATTCCACGAGGAGCATCTGTGGAGCGTATGGTTCCAACTTCATTCCTCGAAAGCGAGAACTTAATTTTCAATTTGCATCAGGGCGATTTTACCACTGCCAATAATATGGCCGAGGGTATTAATGCCATGTTTGGTCCCGATGTTGCCGTTCCACTTGATTCAAGTTCGGTGCGAGTACGTGCCCCTGCGGACCCCGCCCAGCGCGTGTCATTTCTTTCCCTAATTGAAAATATAGAGGTTGATGCGGCTTCGCCGTCAGCGAAAGTGATTGTTAATGCCCGCACGGGGACTGTCGTTATCGGTGGCAATGTAAGGGTGACCCCTGCCGCTGTAAGCCACGGGAAAATGACGGTAAAAATTACGGAGAATACAATTGTCACGCCTAATGGACAAAATGTTACGACGAATGGCACCACAACTGTCGCGACACCAGCTGCACCTACTATTACTCCCTCAAGTACCTTGGAAGCCACAGACACTCCAGCTCGAGCTTTTGTGTTTGATGCAGGGGTTTCGCTGAGTTCATTAGTTGATGCGATCAACGCTGTAGGTGCTGCGCCGGCAGACTTGGTGGCCATATTAGAAGCTCTACGTGAAGCTGGCGCCCTGCGCGCCGAGCTCATTATCATTTAAGGTTTTACAATGTCATCTTTAATCCCTTTACCCACTTCATTTGAAACCGCAACAATGCGTTCGGGGAGTAGTGACAATAGCTTGCGTGGGGCCGGCTGGGGACGGCCTACAACTGACAAGTCTCAATCCCAACATGATCAACTTGTAACGGCGTCGAGAGAATTTGAAGCCCTTTATGTAACACAATTTCTAAAACAAGCGCGTCAAAGTACGCTGTCTGATCCTTTGATTAGTGAGGAAAGTTCTGAAACTTTTAGATCGATGATGGACAGCGAATTAGCACGTTCGTCATCCTCTGGGCTAAACTTGGGTATTGCTGATGCAATGGTTAAGCAGTTGAGCGGAACCATGACGATGCCTACCCGCAAAGCTTTTAAAGCGCAGGAGGACTAGAAATTGGCAGGTCTATTCGACATTGGAAGTAGTGGCATTGCGGCTTACCGCAAGGCGCTCAATGTCACAGGACAGAATATCGCCAATTTAAACACCGACGGTTACCGTCGGCGTGATGTATCCTTGACTGAAATTTCTGGATCTCAGGGTGGGATCACTGCCGTTTCCGACCAATCTGGACTTGGTGTTCGTGCGCAAGATGTAACCCGTGCCTTTGACAGCTATGTCGCCGAACGGGCGCGTGACAGTCAGTCTGATTTTTATGAAATTGAAGCCTTGAACACTGCTCTTTCGGCATTGGAAGATGTTGTCGTTCCGCAAGACTATGATTTGACCTTTTATTTAAATACATTTTTTTCCGCACTTGGTGGTATTGGGCAGGCGCCAGGCGATTTGGCGCCACGCATTTCTGCACTGGAACAGGCTGGAACGTTAGCCACAGGGTTTTCCGAAACCGCAAACAATTTGGAAAATTTACGGCAGGCAATTTTGGCTCAGGCCGAACAAGTTACGTCAGAATTAAATACTAATATTAAGGCAATGCAGACAATGCAGAGCCAGCTTCTATCTTCTGGGCAGGGAGGGTCTGCACCAAATGCCATGCTCGATGAGCGTGACCGTTTAGTGCTGGCCATCAGCGATTTGGCCGGCCTTTCTGTTGAGTATGGCTCACGCGGTGATGTGACTTTGACTTTGGGTGAAACTCTTGGCGGGCCTAAACTTATCGACGGTCTAAAGGCTGGACAAATCGGCCTTGATGTTGGTGACGGGCGTATTAATGTCATGTCTGGAAAGGCTGGTAGCGCAACTCTAACCCAGCAGCTGAGTTCTGGTCGCTTATCAGGACTTTTAGCGGCTTATGAGGCAGTTAGCCTGACCATCGACAGCCTAGATGTCATGGCCCAAAAAGTCGTTACCGATTTAAATGCCGTTCATAGTAGTGGTTTGACTTTAGACGGTCAGCGCGGTCAGGCTATGTTTTCTCTCAGTGCCGCAAGTGTGTCGGCAGATGGAAATAATCTTGGTCAAATTGCTACTTCGGTTGATGATACAAAACTGGATGGAGAATCAAATATTAACTTGCAGTTAATGTTTGACGCCAAGGCCAATCTTTGGCGCGGTTATGACAGTGCTGGTAATGAGCAGGTTTCAGGTACCAAGTCGATTGCCATCGGGGGCCTGTCTGTAGTGATCGACGGCAAGCCGGCCGATGGAGACATTTTGATGTTGCGCACCAGCCAAGGTGCGGCAGCTAACATGAAATTTCTGTTGACCCGTCCTCAAGACTTTGCTGCTGCCGGCCTAACTCTTGCCTCTGCGGACAGCAAAAACTTAGGCACTGGCGACTTAACTGCGACGATGGGAGCGCCACTGGTTGCCTCGACGTTGCGACCGATTGATGCGGTGTTAACAAATTCGGCCTCCGCGATGTCTGCAACGCGCCTTTTGAAGGAAGGTGCTATTGCAAGCATTCCCGCCACTGCAACATCTGTTGAGCTATTCTCTTTGGCACGCCAAGACAGCGTGTCTTATACTTTATCAACTGAGGAGATGAGCAGAGCAACCGCCTTGAATATTCAATTAACTGGTGGTGTCAAAACATTCAATTTCGACTTCGCTGCGATTAAACTAGAAAATCCGACCGCTGACTTTGCTGATTTAGCAGACTTATTAAACTCTGGATCAATACTGGTATCTACCGCTAGTCTCGGCACACCAGCGCCCAGAACACTAAAAGATTTCGGCCTGTTTGCATCCGGGAGTGGCGGTAACCTCACTTTGGCGAGCGCGGTTCCGTCTGGATCGAATGTTGCTTATTCTCTGGTAAGCGGTGCAGGTAATAAAATTGTAAGCAATGGTGTAAACATAAATGCCGTTTACATGCAGGGGAATGCCACAGCGTCCCAAATACAGATCTTCACACGTGAGGGACGTCAGATCGCCGGCACACCACTTAGTCAAACAGATGTAGTGGATTTTCTGACTGTCGAAAACGGCTTTGTAGAGGGAGCCGAATACCGTGCTGATTATTTGAATGCCGTGAATGGCCAAGGTTATTTAGGAATTGATGTCCAGCGTTCTTCGAGCTCAGGTGATTTTCAACGATTGATGAATGGAGCCGGATTTTCACCTACTGTGATTGGTGCACAATCGGGTGATCCAGATACGGCCGGTTTGAGCTCCACTGTCCAATCGTCAATGAGCTTACAAATAGGCAGTAGTTCATCACAGACGATTGAAATTCCCCAAGGCGTGCAAGCGGGTTACATAGCCGAGCTGATAAATGCTGAAAGTGCCGATATGGGCGTATCCGCTACTGCATTTTCTCGAATATCACTCTCCAACATTCCGGATGGAATTGTTTCATTTTCGCTTGTAGGCGGTGATGGCGGCGCGCAGGACGTAACCGCTGTGGTCAGAGATGGCTCGATGGCAACCTTGCGCGATGCGGTGAATTCACGAGCCAACCAAACGGGAATAACTGCGGCGCTATCCAGCGATGGCAAACGACTTTTGCTGGATCAAAAAGATGGTAATGATATCGTTCTCAACAGGGTTCGTTCAGCTGGGGGGGCCTTTACTGCACAAATTGTGGATCAAGTGGGAGTGTACAAGACATCCTTTGGAGCTCAAATTAATTTAGGCAGTGGTAATGCTGCTGCACGCTTTATGGGCAATGTGGCTTTGCAATCAGCCGCTTCTTTTTCTGTGGTTGGCTTGGCCGGTACCACTGCTGCAGCAAGCGCAAATACATTTTTGAATGGTTTGATCAGTCGTAACGTTGACATGACCGGTTCGACCCAAATTTTGAATTTTGATGTAGTCGAGGGTATTGATAGTAATGAATCGGATCCTAGAGGTGTTGCGGCCTCAGCTGCTGCTGCAAATTACAGCTTAACTTTGGGCGGCACTACTGGGTTGACTGCTGCCGTGAGCAGTGCAGAACTCAAGTCAGTTAACTCAAGTGCATTGGCAGTCGCCCTTGCGAGCGAACTTCGCGCTCAGGCACCTAGTGCCTCACTAAATGGTCAAGCGGTCACAACTTTGCCCGCTCAAGGTGCTTCTGTTAGCGTAAAATTAGGTGGACAAGTTTACAAAATATCAGTTTCTCAAAAATATGATACCTACAATGCGAATGGCACTATTGCTAATCAAGATATCGAGCTTTTGGTCACTGGACCCGAAGCGGGACGAATTTCTGCACAATTTAATGCAAACAATGTTTTGGTGGTTACGGCTAACGGTGGCGTTGAAACTGGGCAAAATCTTGTCTTAACCAACACCAGTCCCCAAGAGGCCGCCGCCTTTGGTTTGGCAGCTAGTTTAACGTCAAGTATAACGGGACAAACGTTCAACCCTGACGCCATTGTTGGTCCCAATGCCAATTTTACAAAAAACGTTGAATTTATTGTAGGCGAAACGAGCTATACTGCGGCGGTGTCCGGCATATACTCCGGTGGCTGGAATTATAGCGTTGCTTGGCCAAGCGGTGCTCCAACGGGCGTAACTGTTAGTGTTGGCACGCCTAATGGTGGTTTGCCACGAATTGAAGTGCATCAAACTCAGGCAATTACGCTGAATGCGACCTCAAATCCCACCGTTAGGATCGCGCAATCGACCGAAGCCTCCATCTTAGGGATGCGCACAGTTGGAGCGCAGGTGCTGGTGGCTGGGCAGGGCATGACTTTGTCTTCAGTTGATGGGAAGGCAGTTCTCTCTGACGCCAGTGCGAGCTCTCTGGCGGGAGAACATGTGACACTCACAAACCTGCCAGGCGAAGAGTTGATCGTTATCATGAATGGTGCAAATGGTGCGCGCCGCCTAACAGCAAATTATGATATATCACCAAATTTAGTACCGTTACCTCCGCGTTCTCTTGAGGTGCGTATGATGGATGAAAATACTGGAACCGTAGAAGTCTTTGATGTTCTGTCAGGAGATTCTATTGCGACGCGACTTTTAGGTTCTGGCACACAATTTACCGCTGCAGGTTATCAATTTGTTTTGAAAGGTTCGTCGCAAACAGGTGATGCATTTTTTGTCACAACGGCGGATGCTAGTGCAGGTGATGGGCGCAATTTAGACAGCCTAATGCAGCTGCAAAATCGAGACACCGTGTCCGGCAAGGGCGGCTTTCATGATATTTTTCGCTCAATGATCACACAAGTTGGTTCTAAATTGCGAGCGAGTGAAATAGCTCAAGCCTCTGCGTCATCATTGCGTGATGCCGCGGCTGAAGTGGACGCAGAGTTTTCTGGCGTTGATCTAGATACGGAAGCTGCGCGGCTTTTAGAGCAGCAGCAGGCCTATCAAGCATTAGCGCGCGTTTTAAGTACAGCGAAAGAGCTTTTGAACACATTATTGGATTCGATCTGATGAGGGAGGCCGCTTATGCCAATCAGCACCAAACTATTTAACGAACAGACGATCCGCAGCTTTGGCGTAATGACGGACCGTACGGCAGAGCTACAAAAACAAGTTTCTACGGGCAAAAAAGATATGCGTCCGTCAACTGATACTATTGGTGCAGTACAGCTGTCTGCCGCTAAAGAGTTGCGCAGCTCTATTGATCGCTATCAAACCAATATTGATATTAGTAAAAACAGATTAGACTTGTCTGACAGCACATTGTCGGGGGCAACAAATATAATGACCCGTTTAGTGGAGCTTTCGATGCAAGCGGCCAATGATACGGTATCGTCGGACGACCGGAAAGCAATCAAATTAGAGGTTCAACAAGCCCGCGATGCTTTGATGGGTATGGTCAATTCTCGTGACTCGCAGGGGCAGGCGCTCTTTGGCGGGTACCGCACCACACAACCACCTTTTGCCCAATCTGCAGAGGGTAGGATAGTATATCAAGGTGACGGTGGGCAAACTAGCGTTAAGGTCTCTGATAGTCACTCGTTAAGCACTGGTGTAGACGGGGCCTCAGCTTTTATGGAAGTTCAAACCAGTAAGGGTCCGCAGTCGATTTTTGATATTATTGACAATTTCATGCAAGCCTTAGACACGTCCGGCCAAACAGTATCGCGTGCCCAAACAAATGGCGCGGCTGCCTTGACCTTCGCTCCGACGTCAGAGCCTGTGTCGCATAGCTTTACATTAACAGGACCTAATGGTTCAGCGGTTATTACCGCGAATTTGGTCGATGGTGTTATGACGCCGATGATTGATGCAATTAACGCCGCCACTCAAGCCACAGGTATTTCTGCAAGCTCTGGTACAGGTAATAATGGTATTTTACTGACAGCGCCCAATGGTGAAGACACGGTTGAACTGCGCAACTATCAAATTGGAGGAGCCGCGTCGTCCACTGGTAAAGCCAGTGCTCCGATGAAAGTACAGTCTTTGCAAGGGGGCGTCCCTTTTGGCAATGGTGTGGATTTGGCTGATGCCGACTCCGGACTGGCTCCTGCTATTTCGCAAATTCGTTCTGGGTTAGATCACTTGGCTTTACAGCGCACTAAAATTGGTTCTTATGCCGCCGCCGCGGATATTCAAACTGAGATTTTGGCTCAAAGAGCCCTGTTTGTTGAAAAGGCGGTTGATCGCCTCGAAAGCGCTGATTTGGCCTCCGTGATCACCGAACTCCAATCCCTACTAACTACGAAAAGTGCCGCCCAGCAGGTTTTTGCAAAAATTGGACAGCAAAGTCTTTTTGACTTTATTCGTTAAGGCTGGCCCAAGCCTTGCAAGGCAAAGGTATGAAGAACAAAGTTAATCTTATTGTGTCGTGGCTTTTCTGGTCTTTTTGTTTGGTCCTTTTAGGACCAAATTTGGCGTCAGCACAGTCAGTTCCCAACTGCGAGGCGCTTGCGGCTGAAATTGGTGCGGCGGCAGGTTTGCCGCAGGGGCTTTTGCCCGCTATTTCACGTATTGAGGCAGGGCGTGGCAAAGGAAAATCCCGTAGAGCTTGGCCTTGGACGCTTAACCATGCGGGCAAAGGGCTTTACTTTGACACTGAGGCTGAGGCATTGGCCTATGCTAAAAAGGCCACAGCCAAAGGCCCTGCCAATCTAGATTTCGGCTGTATGCAAATAAATCATCGCTGGCATGGGAAAAGTTTTGTCTCACTTTCTGCCATGATGAACCCGCGCACGAATATCAGTTATGCAGCGCAGTTCTTGCGCGAATTACATGACCGTCACGGCAGCTGGGCGGCTGCTGTGCGCAATTACCACTCATCGGACGCGGTGAGGGGTAGGGGGTATGAGCAGGCTTTTGTTGCCGCCCATAAGTTGATGCAAAAACAAGGGCCAAGTTATGGGACTGAAATGGCAGCACTTGAACCACAGCCCAATTTCACAGGGGGAGATGGACTGCGCAAGGGTGGTCTTTTTGGTATGCCGTTACAAGGTGCAAGTCAGCCATTGGTGCGCGTGATGTCTAATGCTGGAGCGGCAATTGTCGAAGTTCAGGGAGGCGAAGATATTAACGCTTTATATGACGCACTTTTGGCACTTCATGCTTTACGCCGCGAAGCACTTGACCAGGTTGAAAGCCCAATCGCCCCGGTTCTCTTAACACAGCTTGACGCTGCCCCCGCAGAATTGGCACGCCAATGGGACAAGGTAAAAGCTTTTCGTCAGGCGCTTTCACAACCTTAATTCCCTCTTTTTGCCTCGCAAACAGCCATTCCGAACCTAGGTTTGTGGGGGGATTTTTCAATCTACTCTTTCCTTTTTCAAATGTGGCCTTAATTATATAAAAAGCTTTTGGAGGGCGAGTATGACGTTTGCATTTATTTATGTTTCCACCGTTTTATTGTTCGTGATTACTGACCTCGCGATGCTGAGATTTGTAATGCGCCCCTTGTTTGAACGCCAAATCGGACATCTTATGTTGGCTGATCCTCGATTTTTGCCCGCCGCCGTATTTTACCTCGGGTTTGTGGCGGGAGTGGTGTGGCTTGTTAGTTTGCCGGCTTTGCGGGCCCAGATCCCTCTGCAAGCGGCCATCAACGGCGCTATTTTGGGCGCGCTGGCCTACGGCACTTATGAATTTACCAGCTACGCAATCATGCGGGATTGGCATATTAAGATGGTTGTCGTAGATGTGATTTGGGGCGCAGTTTTGACAGGCTTTATTGCTTGGGGAGGCGTTGTTATCACCCAGAAATTTTTTGGCAGCTAAAGGCGGCTCAGATGATCCTATATGGCATTTCAACCTGCGACACCTGTAAAAAAGCACTTAAGGCCATTGAAGCCTCCGGGCAAGATGTGGACTTTCGCGACATTCGTGCCACACCTTTGTCAGAAGAGGAAATTGCTAATTTAGTGGATGAGTTTGGCGATAGGATCATCAATAAATCTTCAACCACATGGAGGGGGCTTTCAGATTGGTTGCGCGCGTCCGAGCCAGAAGCACAGCTTGCGGCCCAGCCTACCTTGATGAAGCGGCCCGTTATTTTTAAAGAGGGGCAAACCTATCTAGGATGGGATGACGCAGTCAAAGGCTTAATAGGGGCGTAAGCGTTGCCTCACCCCAAGATATTTAAATAGGCTAACTGCTGGGCCTTATAGCAGCCGCAAATCCCCAGCAGATTCCTTGCCGTCACGACCTGCTTCCAGCTCATAACTAACTTTTTGATTGTCATTAAGGCCTGTAAGCCCTGCGCGTTCAACGGCCGAAATATGAACAAAAACATCTTTGTCGCCGCCATCAGGCGCAATAAAACCGTATCCTTTGGTGGTGTTAAACCATTTGACTGTGCCCGTTGGCATAATTTTCTCCTCAAAGTTCCATCAAGCTCTATTGCTTGATCGGATCAGCGCAAAACGTTATTTTGGCCTTTGAAAAGTTCGTCGGGCAAAAACGTGGCGTCACGTGAGAAATCTTGCCAACTTAAATATAAAAATCAAGTAATAAATAAGCCCGCGCCCAATTTTGGGCGGGGACTTTTGTCCGTTGCGACTGCACCGCGCCTATTTTTTAGCGCTGGTCTGGTGCAAGGGCATCTTGTTGCAACATGGCAAGCACTTGGTTCAGAGCCATGGTTTCGGTGATCGTGTCGCCCAAACGGCGGATTGAAACGGACCGTTCGGCCACTTCTTTCATACCAATTGCCAAAATAATGGGCACTTTACCTAGTGAGTGATCACGAACCTTATAATTAATCTTTTCGTTGCGCGTGTCAGACTCGGCACGCACGCCCACGGCACGCAAAGCGCTGGTGATCTCATGCACATAAGCATCTGCATCCGACACAATCGCTGCTACCACTACTTGCCTTGGGGCTAGCCAAAAAGGCAATTTACCAGCGTACGATTCAATCAAAATGCCGATAAATCGCTCAAAGGATCCCAACGTGGCGCGATGTAACATAACGGGGCGATGTTTTGCGCCATCCTCGGCGATATAATTAGCGTCAAGCCGTTCAGGCAGCACAAAATCCACCTGCAAAGTGCCACATTGCCAATCGCGCCCGATGGCGTCGGTTAAGACAAACTCAAGCTTAGGCCCATAAAATGCACCTTCACCTGGGTTCATTTCAAACGCATGGCCCGCCGCCGTCGTAGCATTTTTAAGAGCTGCTTCCGCTTTGTCCCATGTCGCATCGGTGCCAGAGCGGTTTTCTGGTCGATCAGAGAATTTGATTTTAAAATTCTCGAACCCTAGATCCTTATAAACCATTGACAAGAAGCCAATGAAATCGCGTGTTTCGGCTTCGATCTGATCTTCGCGGCAAAAGATATGCGCGTCATCTTGGGTAAAGCCGCGCACCCGCATGATCCCATGCAACGCCCCCGAAGGTTCGTATCGGTTGCAAGAGCCGAATTCAGCCATTCGCAAGGGTAAGTCGCGGTAAGATTTGAGCCCCACGTTAAAAATTTGCACATGGCAGGGGCAATTCATCGGTTTTAGAGCGTTGATGGTTTTTTCGCGGGCATGTTCTTCGTCAACTTCAACGATAAACATATTCTCTTGGTAGTTGGCCCAATGTCCGGAGGCTTCCCACAACTTACGATTTACAACTTGGGGGGTGTTAACTTCGACATAGTTGGCCTCGCGTTGGCGACGGCGCATGTAATCTTGCAACATTACATAGATGTGCCAGCCATTGGGATGCCAAAATATTTGACCTGGAGCCTCTTCTTGCATGTGAAACAGGTTCATCTCGCGGCCTAAGCGGCGGTGGTCGCGTTTGGCTGCCTCTTCCAACATGGTTAAATGGGCGCGCAGATCGTCGCGGTTTTTAAAGGCCACGCCGTAAATACGTTGCAACATCGGTCGATCGGAATCGCCGCGCCAATAGGCTCCTGCAACCGACATCAGTTTAAAACCATCTGCGGGCACTTGGCCTGTATGTTGTAAATGCGGGCCGCGGCAGAGGTCTTGCCAGTCGCCGTGCCAATACATGCGCAAAGGTTCGGTGCCGGGGATGGCCTCGATCAATTCGACTTTGAAGGGCTCATTGCGGTCTTGATAATATTTGATCGCGCGGGGGCGGTCCCATATTTCGGTCTTTACCATGTCCCGCAAATTGATGATTTGTTTCATCTTATTTTCGATAGTGGCGAGATCCTCAGGGGTGAAAGGTTCAGCGCGGTCAAAGTCGTAATACCAACCATCTTTGATTACGGGTCCGATGGTCACTTTGACTGCGGGCCATAGCTCTTGTACGGCGCGGGCCATGATGTGGGCCAAATCATGGCGGATCAGTTCAAGTGCTGGTGCTTCGTCTGCCATTGTGTTGATGGAAATTTGCGCATCTCTCATCAATGGCCATTGTAAATCATAATGCGCGCCATCGATTTGGGCGGAAATGGCTTTTTTTCCCAAACTAGTTGAGATTGCGTTGGCGACATCTGCCGCCGTGACGCCGGCGTCCAAGATACGTTGATTGCCATCGGGGAATGTTAGGGTGACTTTGGCCATTATGGCCTCCTTTTCGGTTTGGCGCCGACGAAACGCCCGGTTGAATTATATACAGGGTTGTTTGGTCGGATTGCACAGAATTGTCAACGCTGGTCAAGCGGCTACGATTGCAATAAAATATCAAAAACCGGAGCTCTCATGACCAAACCAGATTTCATCACCGCACCTAATGGCCGCAGACTGGCCTATCATCAAACCGAAGGCACAGGCGTTGGCGTCGTGTTTTTGGGGGGATTTAAGTCGGACATGGCAGGCACAAAGGCTCTTGACCTTGAGGCCCGAGCTATAGCCCAAAACCGACCCTTTTTGCGTTTTGATTACTCGGGCCATGGACAGTCTTCGGGGGAATTCATCCAAGGCGCGATCAGTGATTGGTATCAGGATGCGCACTTTGCGATCGAGGCTTTGACTCAAGGGCCGCAAATCTTGGTAGGTTCATCCATGGGGGGGTGGATTTCACTTTTATTGGCTCGGGCAGTTCCGCATAAGCTGGCAGGGCTGGTTGGTATCGCTGCAGCCCCAGATTTTACGGAAGATGCGATGTGGTCACAATTTTTGCCTCAAGTTCAAACTCAGATCATGACCCAAGGGATATATGCGCAACCTTCGGATTACGGCGAACCCTATCTGATCACCAAACGTCTGATCGAAGATGGTCGCAACAACTTGGTGCTGCGAAGCCCCTTGAACTTGCCCTGCCCATCACGGTTCTTGCAAGGCACCGCCGACAAGGATGTTCCCCTGTCCGTCGCATTGCGGCTGCTCGGTCACGCCACCTGTGACGATATGCACTTGACCTTGGTCAAAGGGGCCGACCATCGTTTTTCGACCCCTGACTGCTTGGCCCTAGTGGGGCAAACCGTTTTCACCTTGGCCTAGGTCCAAAGGTTTATGTGCAGCTTTGATTTTGGTCTTTGGAGCCACAGTGGGCTGATTGTTTTTTGAGTTGGCATCAATGAATTTCAAGACCAACGGGCGGATGTTTTGACGCCAGCTCTTGCCGGCAAAAATCCCATAATGGCCTGCACCTTCTTCTAGATGCTGGGCTTTTTTATCATCTGCGAGACCCGTCAGCAGCCCGAGGGCTGCTACACATTGCCCTGGCGCCGAAATATCATCATTCCCCCCCTCAACCGTCATGACGGCCACGTCATTAATAGCGCCCAAATCAATAGCTTTGCCGTTTACACTAAAGCTATTGGTCGCAATCTCACGATTTTTAAAAATACGCTCAACCGTCGAAAGGTAAAATTCAGCGGGCATATCCATGACCGACAGATACTCGTCATAAAAACGATTGTGGGCGTCATGATCTGACGCTTGACCTTGTGCGACACGCAAAATCTGTTCGCCGAAGGCTTTAGCGTGACGTTCTGCATTCATCGAGATAAAGCTATTCAGTTGTAAAAGGCCGGGATAAACTTTGCGCCCCGCGCCGCTGTATTTAAAGCCCACCCGTTGAATGGCGGCTTCTTCCAATTGGCCCATGCTGATGCGGTGGCCGAAATCGGTCACATCTGTGGGGGCGGCGTCAGGATCTACGGGTCCGCCGATTAAGATCAGGCTTTTTGGTTGCGCGGCCTTATCTTCTGAGGCCAAATAGGCTGTGGCGGCCAAGGTTAGAGGCACAGGCTGGCATACTGCAATCACGTGGCAGTCGGGTCCCAAGTGACGAATGAAATCGGCTATATAAAGAGTATAATCTTCAACATCGAACTTACCTGCCGAGACGGGAATATCGCGCGCATTATGCCAATCAGTTACATAGACTTCGCAGTCAGGCAAAAGACTGGTCACAGTTGAGCGCACCAACGTCGCATAGTGGCCTGACATAGGGGCGATCAACAGAACTTTGCGCGCCATTGTGGGACGATTATGCACTTCAAAATGGATCAGATCGCCGAAAGGTTTTTGCGCTACGGGCTTAACCTCCACTAAATGGTCTTGCCCTTTGGGGCCGACGATGGCTCGAATGTCCCAATCAGGTTTTGAAACCATTTGGCGAAAACTGCGTTCGGTCACTTCGCCCCACGCGGCCACCATTTGTAACATTGGGTTTGGCACCAAGGCGAGTGCAGGGTAAGAGGCCATGGCGCGCGCCGTTGCCCCCATCCATTCTTGGGTGTTACGCATCGTCTCGAGCCAATCGTAAGCTGCCATATGTCTCATTTTGCTGTGCCTTGTTCCATGCGACCGATATTCCTACCAATTAGACGCAAGCGATGTTATGCTATGCTGCACCTGCACAATAGGGCGGAAATTTGTTTATGACAACCAAAGACACAACACCCCTTCCGGAAACTCCCGAAATCGACAAATTTGCGCAAAATTTGGCAAAGATCGAAGCGCTGTCTGCGCGCTTAACCTCCGCCCTAGTTAATAAAAAGCCCCATGATGCGGCGCTCGATGGCCCAAGCCAAGATGTCTATGTCAAAGCCGCCACCGCGATGATGGCAGAAATAGTGCAAAACCCCGCAAAGTTGCTTGAAACGCAAATCTCTTATTGGGGAGAAAGTTTAAAACATTATGTGGAGGCCCAAGCTGCCTTTGCGGGTGGCGCACTGCCCGCCCCAACTGACGCTCCCAAAGATAAGCGGTTTCAAAATCCACTTTGGGCGACAAATCCGTATTTTAATCTTGTAAAAAAACAATATTTACTCAGCTCCGAGGCAATTGAAAACACTGTCAACAACATTGAAACCTTAGAGGAAAATGATCATACGCGTTTGCGTTATTTCGTAAAACAGATAGTTGATTTGGTGGCCCCAACCAATTTCTTGGCCACTAATCCTGACGCATTGGAACGGGCCCTTGAGACCCAAGGTGCCAGTTTGGTGCAAGGTTTGGAAAATCTGGTTCGAGATGTCGAGGCAAATGAGGGCGAGCTTCTGGTCTCGTTGGCTGATCCGGAACCCTTCGTGTTGGGGCAGAATATAGCAACCGCCAAAGGTGGTGTCGTCTTTCGTAATCGCATGTTTGAGTTGTTGCAATATCACCCCACGACCGAGCAAGTGCATGAAACGCCACTGCTGATCTTTCCTCCTTGGATCAATAAGTTCTATGTTCTTGATCTGAAGCCGCAAAATAGTTTGATACAGTGGGCTGTTGATCAGGGATTTAGCGTTTTTGTTGTATCGTGGGTCAACCCGGATGCCAGTTATGCCGACGTTGGCCTAGAGGACTATGTCCGCGAAGGCTATATTACCGCCATGGCCGAGGTGCGCAAAATTACGGGTGAGGCCCAAATCAATACCGTTGGCTATTGTATTGCGGGGACCACATTGGCGCTGACTACCGCCTATTTGCGCAAGCAAAATGATGCCAGCATAAAATCGGCCACGCTCTTCACAACGTTAACTGATTTTTCGGACAAGGGCGAATTTGAAGTCTTTTTGAGTGATGACTTTGTTGATGGGATTGAACGCCAAGCGCGCAATGACGGGGTGTTGAAAAAAGCCTTTATGTCTAGAACTTTTAGCTTTTTGCGCTCGAATGATTTGATTTATCGGCCCGCTATAAAAAGCTACATGATGGGTGAAAAACCGCCCGCCTTTGACCTGCTTTATTGGAATGAAGATGGCACGAACCTGCCTGCAAAGATGGCCGTAGAATATTTGCGTGGGCTTTGCCAATCGGATCTTTTGTCGCAAGGGCAGCTTGAACTTTTTGGCACCATGCCTAGCTTGGCCGATATTGATGTGCCGGTTTTTTCTGTAGCCTGCGAAACCGACCATATCGCCGCGTGGCGCAGCGCCTATCAAGGGCTTACGCAGTTTGGCTCGTCAGATAAGACATTCGTATTGTCGCAATCGGGCCATATCGCGGGTATTGTTAATCCACCCTCAAAAAACAAATATGGCCATTATATAAATGATGCTCCCATATCGACGCCAGACGCCTTTTTAGACGGGGCGCAATTTCATGCGCAATCTTGGTGGCCAACTTGGGCCGCGTGGTTGGCCAAACGGTCAGGATCGATGATCCCAGCGCGCCAGATAAGTGATTCGGGCCGTGAAATCTTGGCCCAAGCGCCAGGTGAATATGTGCGCAAAAAGGCAAATTATTGATAAATATAGATTTTATTCTGCAGCGCAGCGTAGATAATTTATATGCTGCGCTGCAGAATAGCTCTTGTTTTTCTGCAGCGCAGCATGTATGTTTGGTTTAAGAAATTCTACACCCTAGACCAAGGACTCATAAAATGAACAAAGCAACCGACTTCACAAAAGTAATGCAAGACATGATGGCGTCTTTTCCTGTCGACCAAGATGCGATGGCCAAAATCTTCAAAAATCAAGCGGCATTAACTGAGAAATTCTCAAAAGTGGCTTTAGAAGCAGCTGAAAAATCAACTGAGATCAGCGCGAAATGGGCCAAAGAAACTTTGGCAAAACTTTCGCAAACCTCTGCAGCAAAAAGCGAAGTTTCAGATTATAGTAAATCAGCGTCTGACTTCGCATCAGCTGCAACAGAAATGGCTTCAGAGAACCTGGCCGCTTTTGCAGAAGTTGCGAAAAAAGTTCAAGCTGAGACCGTTGAATTGATGATGGCTGCAGGCAAAGACCTAACAGCCGAAGCGTCAAACGTAGTGAAAAAAGCAACTGCTGATGTCGCTACTGCAGCGAAAAAAGCAACGTCAGCAACGGCTGCTGCTGCAAAATAATTTGACCAGACATATCCTCCCTATGTTTGTGAAGGGCGAGCGTAAGCTCGCCCTTTCTTTTTGCGCTGTGCTGCATTAGGCTTGCTGCAATGCAACATGAATGGGGCGCCCTATGGCTGATCCGAAGACACCCTTGCTTATTAAGCGTTACGCAAGCCGCCGCCTATATAATACCGAAACCAGTGATTATGTGACGCTTGATGACATCGCAGGTTTTGTGCGTAAAGGCCGTGACGTTCAGATCATTGATCTGCGTACCGGTGATGATTTGACCCGACAATATCTTTTGCAAATTGTGGCCGACCATGAAAGCAAAGGTGAAAATGTCCTTCCGATTGAGGTGTTGACGGATCTGGTGCGCAGCTATGCCACAGGCATTCAAAGCGTGGTGCCCCAATTTTTGGCAGCCTCATTCGATATGCTGCGCGAAGGGCAGACAAAATTGGTCGAAAATCTTCATGTCCTCCCTAATCCACTTAATCCCGCCACCAGTTTTGAAGCTTTGCGCCAACAACAAGAAGCCTTCTTAAAAACAATGATGGTTGGAATGCCTGCTTGGGGTGGTGCTCAGGCGCAAAAGCCTGAGACAGACGTCAAGTCCGAGGCTGCCACACAAAAAGCGGCCGACCCAGTGACAGACGATTTGGCCGAGATCAAAAAACAATTGGCCGAACTACAGGTCAAATTGTCGAAATTATGAGTGTGCAAGACCAGCTATGACGGAAAGCCAGGGCCGTATCACCCTTTGGGGTATTGAAGTGTTCTTGGCTGCCGCAGATGAGGGGTCGATTTCTGTTGCAGCGCGGCGGTTGGGCACCAGCCCTTCTACCATCAGCCAACAGATCAGCGCCTTAGAGCTGTCCTTTGGTGTTGTTTTACTTGACCGTGACGTGCGTCCCATTGTGATGACGCCCGCAGGAGCGCTTTTTCACCGCCATGCCCAAGTTATCATCAATGCTGCTTTCGAGGCGCGCGCCCAGCTTTCATCGCCCACATTGGCGGGCCTGAGAACGTTGCGGCTGGGGATTATCGAAGATTTTGATTCTGATGTAACGCCAGTGTTCTTGATGACGTTGGCCAAAAGCTTTCCCGATTGCCGCTTTGTCTTGGAAACAGGTCCCAGCCACCGCCTGCTTGGTAAGCTAGAGGCACGGGCCGTCGATATGGTCGTGACCGCCGATATGGAACGCTCATCCGAGCAGCAGACTTGGTGCGAAACGCATGAATTGATGCAAGAACCCTTTGTTCTCGTGGCCCCAAAGGGGCACTTTCCTTCCAAAGGAGCGCGTTTGCTAGATCTGCAAAACCTGCCCATGATCCAATATGCCACCCGCCATGTGATGGGGAGGCTTTTGGCGCGCCATATGGTGGCACAAAAATTGAATTTTGAAGCGCGGTTTGAGCTTGATAATTATCAAGCCATTCTGGCCATGGTGGCCGAAGGGGTGGGGTGGACAATCTTAACCCCCTTGGCCTTGCAATGTGCCGCGCAATTCATGCCTGCGGTCGATGTGCTGCCCTTACCATTTGCGTCATTTAATCGGCGTATTTCCCTGTCTGCGCGCAAAGCCTTTTTGCGCGTCATCCCACAAGAAACAGCGTTTTTATTGCGCGATTTACTGCAAAGACAGGTGGTGAACCCTTGGTGCAGTCAGTATCATTGGCTTGAGAACCAGCTTTCTATTTTGCCGCCAAAGGTGCTTGTGCGGTGATCATCGCCGCTTTGATCAAAGTGCTGGCGATATAATCCAGATCAGCGCATGTCAGCCGTGCAGGCAGGCGCATATCGGCCGCGCGCATCAGCATTTTGCGCGTTTGTGGTAGATCTGGCTGCGGGGCCAAAAATTTCCAATTCCAATAGGCGCGCGCATTGCCTTGACTTAGGCCAAAGATTTGCACCTTAACCCCATCGGCCATTGCGCGGGTTTGAAAACCAAGGGCTTGGGCATCCGTCCAGTCTTGGGGCAGGTTGAATTGAATACTGTCAGGGGCGCGGGCCTCGGGGGACAGGGGCTTTGGCACTGTTAAAACGGGACAGGCGTTCAACAGGCCCGCCACATAATCATGATTGGCTAAACCCTGCGAGACCCGGCTCGCCACCAGCGGCAATTGCGGGCGGATCACCGCGGCAGATAGGTTTTGCATCCGCAGATTATAAAGCGGCAAATGGTTTTGCCATTTGGCGAAATGCTCTGCAAGACCTTGGTGCTTTTGCCAATTTTCTTCATAAGCGCCCGACATAATCACAGCGCGCGCCAAAAGATCGGGGTCGTCGGTAATTAAAATACCGCCTTCGCCTGCATTGACCAGTTTATACGATTGAAAACTAAAACAGCCAATTTTCCCCAAGGTACCGATTTGGCGATTGTGCCAAGTGGTGCCCAAAGAATGGGCGGCATCTTCGATCAGCGGCACGTTATGTGCCGTGCAAAGCGCCATGATCGTATCCATGTCTGACGTGTGGCCGCGCATATGACTGATCAGCACCGCTTTGATCGACCCGTCTAGTTTGCCGGCGAAATCCTCCATGTTGATGCGATAGTTTTCGCCTACCTCGACCAAGACGGGCACGCAGTCTGCATGCACAACCGCACTGGGCACGGCCGCAAAGGTAAAGGCAGGGATCAGTACACGGGCTTCATGCGGCAGATTAAGCGCTTTAAGCGATAAGAACAGCGCCGCCGAACAACTTGAAACGGCCAAAGCATATTTTGCCCCTAAGAGGGCCGCAAATTCCTGTTCCAGTAAGGCCACAGGCGCATCTTGCGGCCGCGTGTAGCGAAAAAGATCGCCGCTTGCCAGCAGGCGGTCAATTTCTGCGCGCGCTTCGGCGGGAATGGGCTCTGCGTCATAAACGTTCGGAGCCGCGGTCATGCCATCATGTGAAATTTCAATATTCCTTAAAACACATTTTAAAAAAACTGTAACTGAACGGTGGATGAAAACCAGAAAAATAAAAAAATAGGCGTATAACCGCCCATTTTTACTACGTAGAATTTCATAAGTTTGTTAAATTAGCGGCCCAAACGGTCGCGCATCGAATACCAGGTCATGGCCAAAACCAATAATGGCCAGCGCATCAAGGACCCGCCTGGGAACCTGGGCTGGGGCAGGCGCGCCATGAGGTCAAAACCCTCGGAATGGCCCTGAATGGCTTGGGCCATCAATTTGCCTGCAAGCGTGGCAATCGCCACACCGTGCCCCGAATAGCCCGCCGCAGACCAGATCTGGCCCTTGAGGCGTTGAAAATTCGGCAGGCGGTTCATGGTGATGGCCAGCGTGCCGCCCCATGCGTAATCGATTTTGGTTTGGGCCAGTTGAGGGTAAATTTCAAGCATCGGTTTGGTGACGGTTTTCACAATATCTGGAAAGCGGTAGCCATAGCTTTCTCCCCCGCCAAACAACAGCCGATTATCTTGTGACAAGCGCCAGTAATTTACGACAAAATTCGTATCTGCCACCGCAATGGGCTTGGCTAGAATATGGACGGCAGCTTCGCCCAAAGGCTCGGTTGCTATGATGAAGTTGTTAATGGGCATGACGCGCGCCGCCACTTTGGGGGCAAGGTCCCCTAAATAGCCATTGCACGCCAAGATCACATGGTCAGCCTGCACCACGCCTTGGTCGGTGGTGATCGCGCATTTGGCCCCTGTTTCTATGTGGGTGACTAAACTATTTTCAAAAACTTTGGCACCCGCAGCCATTGCCGCTTTACCCAAGCCGATCGCGAAATTAAGCGGATGGATATGACCCGCCCCCCAGTCAATCACACCTCCATAAAAGGCAAGCGAGCCCATAAGATCTCGCATTGCGGCCTTATCTAAAAGCTCATTTTGATCATAATTATAGTCTTTTTCCAGTTTTTCCGCCAGTTGGTGGGTATGGGCTACCTCATGCGCGCGCCGGCAGGCGTGGGCGACGCCGGGTTGAAAGGTCAGCGTCATCGCATGATCGGTGATCAGATCTCGCACCAGCTGTTTGGCCGCTTGAGCCAGATCCCAAAGCTGGTGGGCGTGGGCGCGGTCAAGCATCTTTTCAAGGTCAATTTGATCCAGCCTTTGGCCCGAGCCAACCTGTCCCCCATTGCGCCCTGAGGCTCCAAACCCAACGCGGTGAGCCTCAAGCAAGGTGACATCAATACCCGCCTGCGCCAAATGTAGCGCCGCAGACAGGCCCGTATATCCACCACCTACAATGCAGACTGTGGTTTTATGCGCGCCTTGCAAGGCAGGCATGGGGGCCGTATCGGTGGCTGTGGCTGCGTAATAAGAGGCGGGGTAGTGCCCCGCCGTGTCATTTTCGAAAAGCAGGTTCATACGTTCAACAACAGATGCTCGCGTTCCCAAGGGCTGATAACTTGCAAGAATTCCTTATATTCATTGCGTTTGACTGAGGTGTAAATCCCACAAAAGACCTGTCCCAAAACATCACACAGGGCTTTGTCTTGTGCCAAAACATCAAGCGCGTCGCCCAGATTATAAGGCAGATCTTCAGAGCTTGTGTAAGCATTGCCCACACATTCGGCCCGGGGATCGGTCTTTTCGAGTAGTCCTAAATATCCACACGCAAGACTGGCGGCTATGCCCAAATAGGGGTTGCAATCCATGCCCGGCAGACGGTTCTCTACCCGCCTAGCGGCGGGCGTTGAGATGGGAATACGTAAGCCCGTGGTGCGGTTGTCGCGACCCCAGTCCAAATTAATGGGGGCTGCGAAGTCAGGCACATAGCGGCGGTAGCTGTTCACATAGGGTGCCAAAAGCGCCACGGCCGAGGCCAAGTGATTTTGCATGCCCGCCACAAAATGCATGAATTCGGGGGTTTCGTCGCCATTTTTGTCCGAAAAGATGTTTTTGCCCGTTTTACTATCGACGACTGAGTGGTGAATATGCATGGCTGAACCTGGCTCACCCTCAATTGGTTTGGCCATAAAAGTGGCAAAGCAATCATGGCGTAAGGCCGCCTCGCGTATTAGACGTTTGAAAAAAAACACCTCATCTGCTAGACGCACAGGGTCACCATGGGCCAAGTTCAATTCAATCTGACCGGCGCCACCCTCTTGCAAAATTCCGTCGATTTCTAAACCTTGGGCTTCGGCAAAGTCGTAAATATCGTCGATCACCTTGCCATATTCATCAACCGCCGACATGGAATAGGCCTGCCGACCCGCCGCCCGCCGACCCGAGCGCCCCATTGGGGGTAAAATAGGCATATTGGGGTCAGTGTTGCGTGCGGTTAGGAAAAACTCCATTTCGGGTGCGACAACGGGAGTGAAGCCGCGCTCATTGAAAAGCTGCACGACGCGGCGCAGCACATTGCGCGGAGAAAAGGGCACGGGATTGCCCTTTTGATCTTGGGCATCGTGAATGACTTGCAAGGTGATGTCTGCCGTCCAAGGGGCTGCGCTGGCCGTGGAAAAGTCGGGCACCAAGACCATGTCTGGTTCGGTGAAATTATCAAGTGGATTATCGGCCCAATCGCCTGTGATTGTTTGCAAGAAAATTGAGTTGGGCAGATAGTAGCTGCTTTGTGTTGCAAATTTTGACGCAGGCATCGCCTTACCGCGAGCCACCCCCGCGATATCTCCAATGATACATTCGATTTCATCCAAACGGCGGCCCGAAATATAATCTTGGGCAGCTTGGGGGAGTTTATCGGTCCAGTCTGACATGGGATTACCTTCTAAAGCGTTTGAGATTTTTTAAAGAAATCTGCGATTTTTCTTGCGAGTAGTGGTTGGTCTATCTTGTCGTTTAGCCGCGTGCGGGCTTTGGATAGCAGCGCCTCAGGAACAACACCCTTACCACGGCTATCCATCAAACCCTCAACAAATTCTGAAGAAAACTCGGGGTGGGCCTGCACGGATAGGCCGTGGGTGCCGTAGGCCAGACCTGCCACAGCGCAAAACGGGCTGTGGGCGATGATTTTTGCACCTTTGGGCACAGAGGTGACTTGATCTTGATGCCAAGCGTTAAGCGTGACCGTTTGGCCTTCAAAATCATAGTCATTGGCCCCCACAGACCAACCGCCAATGAATTTTTCAACCTTACCACCCAAGGCTTGGGCCATAATCTGGTGGCCAAAACACACGCCAACCATTGGCACTTTGCCTGCGGCTGCGCTGCGGATAAAATCCTCAAGCGGGGTGATGAACGCATGATTTTCATAAGCGCCGTGGCGCGACCCAGTGATCAGCCAGCCATCGGCAGCCTGAACATCAGGGGGGAAGTCATTATTCACAACGACATAGGTCGTGAATTCAAATTCATTGCCTGCAAGCAATGTCTCAAAAAAAGCAGGATAGTCGCCAAAATCTGCTTTAAGACTGTCGGGGGCTATTCCTGTTTGCAAAATGCCGATACGCATGGGTCACCTTGGTTGATAAACTTATCTAACGTGATTGTAGGCATTGGGGCAAGAGACGGGCGTGCGCCCCTTGCCCCATGATTAGACTGTATCAAGGTAAAGTTCGACTTTTTCCTCGGCTGTTAGTTCTGCAATATAATGCAGCTCTTGTTTTTTGGTCAAAACCAGATTTCGGATTAACTCCTTGGGTAAGATGCGCGGCATGATTGCGCTGGTTTCAAACGCCTCGATCGCATCTTCCCATGTTGAGGGGATCTGCGGCAAATCATCCATCGCATAGGCATTGCCTGTGATGGGGCTTGGCGGTTCCAATCCGTCTTCGATTCCGATGAGCGCGGCCCCCAAGATCGTGGCCAACATCAAATAGGGGTTAACATCGGCCCCTGCGACACGATGTTCGATGCGCCGAGCCGATGGATTTCCCGCAGGTACACGAATAGCAGCGGTGCGGTTTTCATAGCCCCAAGAAATAGCCGTCGGGGCATGTTTTCCGGGCACCAAACGCTCAAAGCTGTTTTCATGGGGTGCTAAAATCAACGCGCTGTCGCGCATCGAGGTCAAGCAGCCGGCAATGGCATTACGCATCATAGCGCTGCCTTTGGTGCCGCCGCTGTCAAAGATATTATCGCCTGATTTGTCTAGCACTGAAAAATGAGTGTGCAGGCCTGATCCTGAATATTCCAGATAGGGTTTAGCCATGAATGAGGCCGCAAAACCATGCCGACGTGCTAAACCTTTGACCAGCATTTTGAAAAGCCATGCATCGTCTGCGGCGCGCAACGCGTCGTCGCAATGCATCAGATTGACCTCAAATTGCCCCAAACCTGTTTCAGAGGTTGAGGTGTCGGCGGGGATATCCATTGCCTCGCACGCATCATAAAGATCGGTAAAGAACGTATCAAACGCATCGAGCGCACGGATCGACAGGGTCTCGGCGGCTTTGCGTCTTTTGCCCGAACGGGGGCTTGGCGGCACTTGCAGCGTTTTGCCCGAGTCATCGATCAAAAAGAATTCTAGTTCAATTGCGGCAACGGGAGTGAGGCCACGTTCTTTGTAGCGCTCGACCACTGCGCGCAGGGCGTGGCGTGGGTCCCCCTCATAAGGTTTACCATTTTCGCGAAACATCCAAATTGGCAAAAGGGCCGTTGGTGCCTCTAGCCAAGGCATGGGTATAAAACCGCGTTCTGTGGGCAGCAGAATGCCGTCGGCATCGCCCTTGTCAAACACAAGGGGGCTGTCGTCGATGTCTTCGCCCCAAATATCAAGATTAAGAACCGAGAAAGGAAAACGTGTGCCGTCTTTGACCACCTTGTCCGCAAAACGCGCAGGAATGCGTTTGCCGCGGGCTTGGCCATTAAGATCAACTGCCGCGACCCGAATGGTGCGGACTTCAGGATGCTTACGAAGCCAGTCTTTCATTTTTTCACCTAAGTAAGGGCTCCGCATAAATGGGTGGCCCATGTGACTTTGCGGTGCCCTCCCGCACGGCTCATTTTTGAATAACTCACTTGGGCAAATGAGATATCAATAATTTGATCAAATGATGCCGTGGCCTGAGCCTTTCCCACTAAGCAGATGTTTGTGGCGTTTGGCAACGTTAATATGACAAAATTATGCTAAATCTTGGGCGGTCTTGCGTGCTTGGGCCGATTCTACGTCCGTTAAGCCTAAAAGATGCGCAACAAGACGCAAAACCTGCTCTTCTTCAGCGGCGCGAGCACCGTCTGCCAAAGCCACAAACCAAAGCGCTTGCAGCAGCGCCTGGCGGTCGCCGTGGGCTACGGCCTCTTTCAATGCGCGGGTGAAGCGCACCGTGTCGGGGGCCTCTTGCTCAAGGGCTTCGGCACTTTGGCGCAGGGCCACCGTTTGTTCGGGGGAAAGAGCATAAAGACGCTCTAGCACTGCATCAATGCGGGCAATCTCAACGTCGGCATAATCTCCATCGGTGCGCGCCACCCGCACCAGAAGCGTGGCAAGCGCTAATTGCGCATCAAGATGGGAAAGAGGGTTGGGATTGGAGGCCAAAAGCTTGCGAAAAAAAGCGTCTATCATTTTGGATTTCCTAAGTGGAGGCTATGGCCCGCGTGAACAATTGCCCCACGGCTTTGGCTTCAAGTTCAAGCCCGTAAGGTGGATTTATAATGAACATGCCGGATCCCACCATGCGATGGGCGACGTGGAAAGGCGAAAATCGTACCTCATGGCTCAAACCGTTGGGGAACCGCTGGATCAAATCTTCGATCATGGATAAATGAGTTTGGCCCGTTAAGATTGGATACCATAGCATCACGATGCCCACATTCCATTTACGACAAATATTGGCCATATGTTTGGGAATACTGTCATAGTCTGATTTGACTTCATAGCTGGGGTCAATCAGCATAAGGCCACGCCGAGGTGTAGGGGGCGAAAGTGCCAGCGCCATTTCAAACCCATCATGCGGGTGAATATGCGCGCCCCAAGGGCGCAAATTAGCTGAAAGCGCTATTAGCTCTTGGGGGTGCAGCTCGGCTAGATGGATTGTATCACAGTCGCGCAGCGAAAGGGCGGCTATGAGCGGCGATCCTGGATAAGCACGCTCGCCAAATTGCGCGCGTGTTTCGGCAAGGCGTTGGGCATAGGGATGGTTTTTGGCAAACAAGGGGCCAAGCTTTTCAACTCCAACCCGCGCCTCACCAGTTTTTTCGGCCTCGGGGGCGGTTAGATCATAAAGGCCCCGCCCCGCATGGGTTTCGATATAGGTCAGCGGCTTATCTTTTTGTGTGAGGTAATCTAGCGTAAAAGACAAAAGTGCATGTTTATGCACATCTGCAGGGTTTCCTGCGTGAAAAAGATGTTGATAAGACAGCATTGGGCGTTCCTAAAGTGGAAAAAGGTGCGGTGCAATCGATTTACATTCCTTGCTGCCAGAAACCTTGAATTTTCGCCTGATTGTGACCCTTTGGTGTACGTTTATTGACAAAACAAGGACCAAGAGGCTTATTTTGAGCGGTAACCCAAAAAGATCCAAACATTTCCGAGATACGTATACTAATTTATTAAGAAGAAGGTGGCGCGTAAGATTTTGCTTTCTATTTAGCCTTATTGATAGATACAAAGCGTGATCCTCGCCCTTACGACGGCGTTGTGTTCAGAGATAAAGAATATAAATCAAAATAGATATTTGGCTAAAGGGCTACCCATGCGGTTTTTTCGTAAAAGTTTGATAGGTCTGTTTATGTGGGCCGTTGCCATAGCGCTTTTAGCCTTTGCTGCTGATATGATCTCGATGGCAGTGCAGGAAAAAACTGCTAAGCCCGCCAGACCAACTGTTCAAAAAGAACGCATCTTTGCAGTCAATGTGCAAACAGCGACATTGCAAACGATGACACCCTTGTTGACTGCCTTTGGTGAAGTTGACAGCGCTCGCACCCTTGAGCTGCGCTTTGCGCGCGGTGGGCAGGTTAGCCAATTGGCCGCGGCTTTTATCGACGGCGGTCTGGTCGCGAAAGATGAGGTTTTAGTAAAGCTTGACGATGCAACCTTGCAATCGGCTTTAGCCCGCGCAACCGCCGATATGTTAGATGCCCAGAATGAAGTCACTAATGCTGAGCGCGCGATGACCCTTGCTCAAGACGAGCTTGCTGCCGCCATGGCTCAAGCGCAGCTGCGCCAAAATGCTTTGACCCGTCAAGAAGATCTGTCTGGGCGCGGTGTTGGCACTTCGGCTGCGGTCGAAGCGGCGGCCTTGGCTGGTTCATCGGCTGAGCAAGCCGTTTTGTCGCGCCGCAGTGCCGTTGATCAGGCCGCAGTACGCAAAGACCAAGCCCAAACCAAATTAACCCGCGCGCAGCTATCTGTACAAGATGCCAGCCGTCAACTGGACGAGGCAACCCTGAGAGCAGAGTTTTCAGGCACTTTGACAGGAGTTACTCTGGTGCAAGGAGGCTTGGTAGGGGCCAATGAGAAATTGGGCAACCTGTTTGACCCAAAAAAATTAGAAGTGGCTTTTCGCCTTTCCACCGAACAATATATGCGTCTTTTGGATGCGCAAGGGGCGTTGATCGCAAGCCCTATGCAAGTGGTGCTCGATATTTATGGGGCCGAACTCATCTCATCAGCGGTGCTCAGCCGCGCGAGCGGATCAGTTTCCCAAGGGTTGAGTGGGCGTTTGGTCTTTGCCACAGTGATGGACCCTGTGGGCCTGCAACCGGGTGATTTTGTCAAGGTTAGGGTGAATGAACCTGCCCTTAGAGACGTTTTTAGGCTACCTGCAAGCGCAGTAAATGCACAGGGCGAGCTTTTGCTTTTAGGAGCCGAAGATCGACTTGAAACTGTAAAAGTTGAGGTGGTTCGCCTACAAGGGGACGATATTTTGGTGCGTGCACAAGGGCTTGATGGGCGCGAATATGTGGTCACGCGCACCCAAGTGATTGGTGCAGGGATCAAAGTGAATCCACTACGCCCGGCCCAAGCTGGCGCGTCAATCCCTGAACCCGTACAGCCCGACACCCTTGTACTGACTGAGGAGCGGCGTCAAAAGCTGATTGACTTTGTAACGGCCAATCAAATGATGCCTAAAGACGCTAAAGAGCGTATTCTCTTGCAGTTGGCCTCCCCCGAGGTGCCTGCAAAAATAGTTGAACGGCTTGAAAGCCGTATGGGAGGTTAGGTATGGTGCGCGATCTTCCCAAACGGGCAGGCGGCGTTTTGTCTTATTTCGCGCGTCATGGAACGGCAGCTAATTTGCTGCTTATGGTCTTGTTGATTGGTGGGCTTGTCGCCTTGCCACGCATGAAAGCACAATTTTTTCCAGATGTGGTGCTCGATAATATCTCTGTCTCGGTCGGATGGAACGGAGCGGGGGCCGAAGATGTTGATAATGGCATCGTTCAGGTTTTAGAGCCTGCTTTACTGGCGGTCGAGGGGGTCTCCTCAGTCACGAGCACTTCACGCGAAGGTTCGGCCAGTTTGCGTATCGAATTCGACCCCAATTGGGACATGGCGCGCGCTGCTGCCGATGTCCAAACGGTGGTGGATCAGATCTCAACTCTGCCATCAGACGCTGATGACGCTAATATTCGCCGTGGCTCATGGCGTGATCGTGTTACTGATGTTGTCATCACGGGCCCCCTTGATGTTGCCCAGCTGTCGCTTTTCGCTGACGAACTTGTGTATCGTCTCTTCGCAAAAGGTGTTACCAAAGCCACCATCAGCGGCGTCGCTGCCCCTGAAACGGTGGTTGAGATCCCATCAATCAATATGGTGGCACATAAAATCACCATGGGCCAAGTTGCCGCGGCCATCGCACAAGAGGTGAATGCGGATCCAGCGGGTGATGTCGCGGGGGCCAATGCGCGGGTACGCACAGGTGTTGAAAAACGTACGGTGCAACAGATCAAAGACATCGCTTTAAAATCGCTTACAGACGGTTCGCAGTTGACAATTGGACAAGTGGCGCAGGTATCCTTGCGCGGCTTTGATCGCAATAGTGCTTATTATGTGGGCAAAAACCCGGCCGTTTTAGTACGGGTTGATCGTTCGCAAGAGGGGGATGCCATCGACATTCAACGCACTGTGCAAGCGGTGGTGGATGAACTGTCAGTCAGCTTGCCCAAGGACACGCAGATAACACTAACTAATACCCGCGCTGAATATATTACGGGGCGGCTAAATTTGCTGATCAATAATGGCCTTATGGGCCTAGGATTGGTTGTGGCGCTTCTATTCCTTTTTCTAAATGGAAAAACTGCGCTATGGGTGGCGGCGGGTATTCCCACGTCGATGCTGGCGGCGATGGGTTTGATGTATGTTTTTGGTGTCACTATCAATATGATTTCTCTTTTCGCGTTAATTTTGACGTTGGGCATTGTTGTTGATGACGCTATCGTGGTGGGCGAACATGCTGACACTAAGGCGCGGGCGGGGTTAGACCCAATGGCCGCTGCCGAGCGTGCGGCGCGAGATATGTTTTTGCCAGTTTTTGCCGCCACTCTGACCACTATTATAGCTTTTTTGGGCTTGGTCGCAGTTGGAGGCCGCTTTGGAGACTTGATCTTAGATATTCCGGTCACCGTCAGTTTGGTATTGGCGGCGTCTTTTGTGGAATGTTTCTTGATTTTGCCACACCATATGGCCCATTCTGTATCGGCCCAGGGGCATCGGCCTTGGTATGATATGCCCTCCCTTTATGTGAACCGTGGTTTAGATAAGGTGAAGCGTGTTTTTTTTGCGCCTTTTGTGAAGGTGGTCGTCGCATGGCGCTATGTGGTTTTGGCAGGGTTGGTTGCGCTTTTGGCTTCGCAAGTGGCGATGGTTATTTCGGGAAAAGTGCAATGGCGTTTTTTCTCTTCGCCTGAAGTTTCATCGATCACTGCCAATTTTGTGATGGCCGACACGGCCACGCGTGCCGACACTTTAGCGATGATGCAAGAGATTCAGCGCGCCACCCATGATTTGGGCGCAGACTATGAAAAACGCTATGGCACCAACCCTATTCTATTTGCCCTTGCCCAAACGGGTGGGGGCTCCGGGCGTGGTATTTCTGGAACGGAAAATAAATCAACCGATCTGTTTGGTAGTATTAATATTGAAATTATTGAACCTGATTTCAGATCCTATTCTAGTTTTGTTTTAACCTCAGATCTGCAAGAAAACATACGCAACCACCCGCTGTTAGAAACGCTTTCATTTCGTGGTGGACGGTCTGGACCCGGGGGCGACAGTTTGGATGTGCAGCTTTATGGCGCTTCGGCGGTAGGGCTTAAGGCTGCGGCTGAAGATTTAAAATTGGCCCTTGTACCTTTTGCCGCAGTGTCTGCTGTTGAGGATGATCTGTCATATGATAAAGAAGAACTTGTTCTTGAGCTGACCCCCAAAGGCCTGGCGCTGGGCTTTACCATTGATGCTTTGGGACGCGAGTTACGCAATCGTTTGAACGGGTTACAAGCCGCAACTTACCCCGTAGGCGCACGCAGTGCAGCCATTCGCGTCGAGTTGCCCAACCAAGAAAAAACCGCCGACTTTTTGGAAACCATGCAATTAGCTGCTGGGAATGGCAGTTTCGTGCCCCTTGCCGATATTGTGCGGGTTGACCGGCGTTCCGGCTTTTCGACTGTGCGGCGTGAAGACGGTATTCGCCTGATCTCAATCACCGGTGAAATTTCCGAAGACGACCCGGCCGAAGCTGTCAATGTCACCCAAGCCTTATCTGAACGCATTTTGCCCGACATAGCGAGCCGCCATCAAGTCGAGTGGCGCTTGGCAGGATTAGCACAACAAGAAAATGAATTTTTGACCGATGCTTTGCTGGGCTTGATTTTATGTCTGACGGGGATTTACTTGGTTTTGGCGTGGGTATTCGCCAGCTGGACGCGCCCTTTGGTGGTGATGTCTGTCATTCCATTTGGCGTTGTGGGTACGATCTTTGGCCATTATATCTGGGACATTCCGATGTCGATGTTTACGGTCGTGGGACTTTTGGGCATGACAGGCATTATAATAAACGATTCGATTGTTTTGATCACGTCGATCGACGAGCAAGCCAAGACAAAAAGCCTCATCGCGGCGATTATTGATGGCACAACCAGCCGGCTGCGCCCGGTTCTTTTAACAACCTTGACGACCGTCTTGGGTCTTTTGCCTTTGCTTTATGAGCGGTCTTCGCAAGCGGGTTTTTTGCTACCAACAGTGATTACCTTGGTATATGGCCTGGCCTTTGGCATGGTGCTTGTCTTGATGATTGTGCCAGCTTTGTTGGCTGTACAGCATGATTTTAAAGTAAATTCCATCGCTTTCAAACATGGGTTACGCTTACGCACCAAAGGGTTGTCGCAAACACTTTGGGTTGCGATGACCTTTTTAACACTTTGGTTTTCTCAAACCTTGGGGTGGGTGTTTTTCACAGGCCATATGGTTTCTTGGGTTGGTTTTTTTGCCGCAGAGCGGGCTGGCGCGTCGCAGGTTGGCTTGGCCGCTGCGCTGTTCATAGCCGGGGCTTTACTTTTGTTGGGGGGGCTTTATGTGGCAAGTTTTATCTGGCCAAGATTAAGGCAGCAGCGCGCTTAATTTCGCATCTGTAGCATTTTTTTATACACGCCTTGCGCAAGGGGACTTGAACATTGCTGCTATTGGGTTAGATTAATGCGAATGAATGTTCATTCACATAGCCTTGAAAGCCCGCCTATGTCTTTGTCGGAAGTTAATTCCTTTTCGCGCCCGCAAAACCCATCGCCCCGCAGCGATGAGATTTTGGATATGATCCGCCCAACTTTTGCGGGTAAAGGGTTTGATGGGGCATCGATGCAAGATTTGGCCCGTGCGGCGGGGATGAGTGTGGGGAATTTTTATCGCTATTTTCCCTCAAAGGCCGCAATCGTCGAAGCAATCGTGATGCGCGATATGGCCCATATTGAACAAGATTTTTCCGAAGTCATCTTGGCCCCTGCCCCTCTAAGCGAATTGCGCTTAAAATTGTCGCAACGTCTGAATGATCCTAACTGTGCGCAAGACGGAGTTTTATGGGCGGAAATTTCTGCGGCAGCCCTGCGTAAACCCGAAGTGGCCCAGATTGTTGCACAAATGGAAACGATGGTTCTGTCTTATCTTTTAACGGTCTTCGTGCGCGTCACTGGCCTGCAAGACGTCGAGGTAGCCCGTAAATATGCTCCCCATGCAGGCCTTATTTTGATGCTGGTACGGGGCAACGCCATACAAAAAGCGCAAGAAACTGCTTTAGGGCATAATCATAAAACTTATGGTCTTACCGCTCTGATCGAGCGTCAAATTCAATCAACCCTTGATGAGATTTCAAATGTATCTGATAAAAATTAAAGAAGTTATGGCCGGGCTCTCTAATCTTGCCCGTCTTTATATCGGTGTGGCAGTACTTTGTGTCGGGGTGATTGTTGCGACGCTTGTTGGCGAGGGTAAACCCATGGGCCCCATAGCCATCGCGCAAGAGGTGAAGCTGGCTCAAGCAGTAGAGCAAAACTTTCCCGCAATCACAGTCAGTCGCGTGGCTAATTTAGCACTTAGGGACCGTATAATTGTATCAGGTTTGGTCGGTGCCGTCGAGGTGGTGAATGTTCAGCCACTGATCCAAGGCCAACCAATTGAGGCACTTGAAAGTGATGTTGGTGATCTGGTAACGGCTGGGCAAGTTTTAGCGCGCCTGTCGTCGACCACTCTTGAATTGCAAAAAAGCCAGTTTAACGCGGCTCTTGCTTCGGCGCGAGCCACAATCGCACAGGCCGAAGCACAGGTGCTTGAGGCAACGTCATCCGCAGCCGAAGCGCAGCGCGTAGCTGACAGAACCTCAACCTTGCGTAAACAAGGTACCGCTTCGCAAGCTGCGGCTGATCAGGCTAATGCAAATGCCATTTCAGCGACCGCACGGGTCACAGTAGTAACGCAAAGCCTGGCCGCGGCCCGCGCGCAACTTGAGTTGGCCCAAGCCCAAATGGGAAATGTCGAGCTTGAACTTAAGCGCACTAATGTCGTGGCCCCCGTTGCAGGTAAAATAGTGTCGCGCAATGCGCAGGTTGGCTCCGTTGCGTCAGCCGTGGGATTGCCTATGTTCACCCTCACGCGTGATAATGCGCTTGAGTTGCGGGCCGACGTGGCCGAAAGTGATCTGTTGCGCATCAAATTGGGCCAGACCGTAACCATGCGCGCCGTTGGCACGCGTGAGACTTTAAGCGGTAAAGTGCGCCTTATTGAACCATCGATTGACCTGCGTACAAGGTTGGGGGGGGTGCGCATATCAATTGATACGCCGGAGATGGTGCGTGTGGGTATGTTCATCTCGGCCGAGATTTTGGCCGCCCAGCGTGACAGTTTGGCTATTCCAGTGACGGCCATTGGCTCAACCGCGCAAGGAGCCAGCGTGATGACCGTAAAAGACGGATTAGTAACCCGCGCTCAAGTTACAACTGGCATTCGCGATGGAGCGTTGATCGAAATTCTATCAGGCCTTGCGCAGGATGCGCTGGTTGTGACCAAAGCCGCTGCCTTTGTGCGGGACGGTGACCGCATTAACCCCGTTCTAGATAGCGCGGCTGAGTAAAGGAGATATGATGAATTTTTCAGCTTGGTCTATTCGCAATCCCATAGCGCCGATCTTAGGGTTCGTTATGCTGATGACTGTGGGCTGGCAGGCTTTTAACAGCCTGCCCATCACCCGTTTTCCCAATATTGATATCCCACTTGTGGCGGTTACCGTGGTGCAGTCGGGCGCGGCTCCGGCCGAGATGGAAAGCCAAATCACCAAAGAGATTGAAGATGCTTTGGCGGGTGTGAATGGAGTAAAAAACCTTATTTCGACGGTTACAGACGGCGTGTCGACCACCGTGGCTGAGTTTCGCATGGAAGTGCCAACCGAAAAAGCGGTGCAAGATTCAAAAGACGCCATTGATCGGATCATAGGTAATCTCCCAGGTGGAGTTGAAAGTCCTGTCGTGACCCGGATCGATGTCGAAGGTCAGGCAATTTTGACCTATGCGGTCACGGCTCCGAATATGTCGATTGAAGAGCTGTCTTGGTTTGTTGATGACACTATCACGCGCGCCCTTCAGGGGCGCCCAGGCATTGGGCGGGTTGACCGTTACGGTGGGGCCGAGCGTGAAGTGCGCGTTGAACTTGACCCCCTCCGACTTGGCAGCTACGGTATCACCGCTTCGGCTGTGAATGCTCAGCTACGCGCCACCAACACCGATTTGGGTGCAGGGAGGTCTGAATTGGGCCGAGCCGAGCAGGCCATCCGCGCTTTGGGCGATGCGTCGACGGTCGCGTCTTTGGCCAATACCACCATTGCGTTGCCATCTGGAAATTTCGTGAAACTGGGCGACTTGGGTACAGTTCTTGACACCTATCAAGAGCTGCGCTCTTTCTCCCGCTTTAATGGAGAGCCAGTTGTGACCTTTGCGATCTTTCGCGCAAAGGGCGCGTCCGAAGTCTCGGTGGCGGAAATTGTGAAATCAACGATCGAACAGCTGCAAGGCGAACACAGCAACGTAAATTTTAAGCTGGTGGATGACAACGTCTATTTCACCTATGGAAATTATGAAGCTGCCCTGAGCACGCTCATCGAGGGGGCTATTTTGGCCGTTTTTGTGGTGTTCTTGTTTTTGCGTAATTGGCGCGCTACGTTGATTTCTGCGGTGGCGCTGCCCTTGTCTGCTATTCCAACCTTTTGGGCGATGGATATGCTGGGCTTTTCGCTGAACCTGATCAGCTTTTTGGCTTTGACCTTAGCCACGGGTATTTTGGTCGATGACGCAATCGTAGAAATCGAAAATATCGCCCGCCATATTCGCATGGGCAAAAGCCCCTACCGCGCGGCGATGGAAGCTGCCGATGAAATTGGTTTGGCGGTGATTGCTACGACCATGACCATCATTGCGGTGTTTGTTCCCGTGTCCTTTATGGCGGGGGTGCCAGGACAATATTTCCGACAATTTGGTTTGACGGTGGCTATTTCGGTATTCTTTTCCTTGCTGGTAGCGCGTTTGATCACCCCGATGATGGCTGCCTATCTAATGAGCGCAAAAGACGCCGAAGAAAAACATAGTGAAGATGGCATTGTTATGCGGGGCTATTTGGCAATCGTGCGTGCGACGATGCGGCGGCGTTATCTGACGTTACTGGGGGCCATTGGCGTTTTGATCGTGTCGGTATTTTTCATGGCGCGCATTCCGGGCAGCTTTATCCCGCCTGATGATGTGGGGCGTATCTCAGTCTCGGTTGAGCTTGCGCCTGGGTCTTCTTTACAAGACACAGATCGAATAACGCGCCAAATGTATGAAGCCGTTTTTGATATTGACGGTGTTGAGAATGTGTTTGTACTGGGCGGCTCATCGCCGACGGGCGATCGTGACGTGCGCCGTGCCGCTTTGACCATCTTGCTTTATCGAAAATCTCACTCCTTGGTGCAAAAGCTGGCGGACATTGGTAATAGCATTCCGATTGTTAACTGGTTTGTGCCCAATTTGGTCGACAGTGGTCGCACCATTCCCCAAAACCTCGTCGAGGTTGAGGCTTTTAAACGCTTGCGCCAAATCCCTGATGTGCGGGCAGTTAAGCTCAATGACCGTGGTGAACGCGACCTTTCTTATTCGATTTTGTCAAAAGATGAAGAAAGCCTAAACCTCGGCGTCTCGATGCTTGAGGCGGCCCTGCGCGGTGACCCGGCCTTAGCCGATGTTGCCACCGAAGGGGCACTGCCGCGCCCTGAGTTACAAATCACCCCACGCCCAGAAGAGGCCGCACGTCTTGGTATTACCACCCGCCAGATCGCAGATGTTTTGCGTGTGGCCACGATTGGCGACATTGATGCGGCCTTGGCCAAATTGTCGATCGACAACCGCCTTATCCCCGTGCGGGTCCGTTTGAATGACGAAAGTCGTAATGATCTGGCTCGGATCTCGGCGCTGATGATCCCAACGGCAGTGGGCGGGTCGGTGCCGCTTTCGTCTGTGGCCGATGTGGCGATTGCCCAAGGTCCAAGCACGGTGCAACGCTTTAACCGTGAAAGACGCGCAATCTTGGGGGCCAATCTGCCCATTGGGATTGCGCTTGGTACAGCTTCGGCCGCTTTTGAACGGATCACTGCTGATGTTGTTCTCCCCGAAGGGGTGCGTATCGCTAAATCAGGCGACGCAGAAGTGCAACAGGAGCTGACTGCAAGTTTTGGCAAAGCAATGATTTTGGGTCTGATGCTCGTGCTTTCGGTTTTGATCTTGTTGTTTAAGTCTGTGATTCAACCCTTCACCATTATTTTTTCGCTGCCTTTGGCAATTGGGGGCGTTGCGGCAGCCTTGATTATCACGGGCTCGGCGGTCTCAATGCCCGTTTTGATAGGTATCTTGATGTTGATGGGGATCGTGACCAAGAACGCTATTTTGCTGGTAGACTTTGCCGTTGAGATGCGCGTGCAAGGCCTTGATCGTTTTACGGCCTTGGTGGAGGCGGGCCACAAGCGCGCGCGTCCCATTGTCATGACCTCAATCGCGATGTCGGCGGGGATGCTGCCATCTGCGCTTGGTGTGGGCGAGGGTGGATCGTTCCGCGCGCCTATGGCTACGGCCGTGATCGGTGGGATCATTGCTTCGACCATCTTGTCGTTGGTCATCGTGCCGTCGTTCTTCTTGATAATGGATGATCTGTCCAACCTTTTGACTAAACTTTTTAGCAGGTTCATTGGCAATAAAGAGCCCGAGCCCGATATTCCCGCTAATGAAGACTTGGCCGAAGATATCGCCGGCCTTTCCGAGCGGTTGACAAAGCTTGAGGGGACGGATCCATCGAGCTTAGGTAAGTGGCAAGCTGCTGAATGAAACAGGCGCAAGGAAAACCTTGCGCCTGTTTCACTTAATCCGGCCTGAAGGGGGACGTTAAAGGTGGTCTGCTTGTGGCATGCCCAAAACATGATAACCGCCATCTACACGAATAATCTCACCCGTGGTGCAGGCCCCGAAATCAGAGGCAAGATAGACTGCAGTTCCACCGACGGCCTCCAGCGTGGCGTTGCTACCTAGGGGAGCGTTTTGTTCGGCGTGTCGATATGTGTTGCGAGCGCCGCCAATGGCAGCACCTGCTAAAGTTTTCATCGGTCCTGGGCTTATGGCATTCACGCGGATCTTGTCGCGCCCTAAATCATTGGCCAAATAGCGCACTGAAGATTCAAGCGCCGCTTTTGCCACACCCATTACATTGTAATTTGGCGTCACACGGTTTGAACCTTGGTAGGTCAGCGTCAATAAAGTGCCTCCATCGGGCATCAGCGCCACGGAACGGCGCGCAATATCAATGAAGCTAAAGGTCGAGATAGCCAATGAATTTTTGAAATTCTCGCGGGACGTATTAATAAATCGGCCCGTCAATTCGTTCTTATCTGAAAAGGCAATTGCATGAACCACAAAGTCCAATTTGCCCCATTCTTGGGTAATGCGACCGAAAGCCAGATCAAGCGATGCGTCGTTTGACACGTCAACATCCACCAAAAACTGTGACCCGATCGACGCAGCCAGCGGCCCAACCCGTTTGCCAAAGGCCTCGCCTTGATAGGTGAAGGCCAACTCGGCCCCTTCGGCGGCCATGGCCGCAGCTATGCCCCAGGCAATCGAACGTTCATTCGCAACGCCCATGATTAGGCCACGTTTTCCCTTAAGCAAATCCGCCATGTTGCGCCCCTAGTTTTTATATGTGCTCATAACAAGCGTCGCGTTGGTGCCGCCAAATCCGAATGAATTTGAAAGAATGGAATCCATCTCGACATTCTCACGAAGTTTTGTGGCAATTTCTTCGGCTTTCAACTCAGGATCAAGCGTTTCGACATTGGCAGAGGCCGTTATAAAGCCGCCTTGCAACATCAAAAGCGAATAGATTGCCTCATGCACGCCCGTGGCACCCAAAGAATGGCCCGTCAGCGATTTGGTGGACGAAATAGGCGGCACAAACCCATCACCGAACACGCGGCGAATGGCTTTTACTTCGGTGACATCACCCGCAGGCGTCGAGGTGCCATGCGCATTGATATAAGAGATCCTGCGCCCCTCTGGCAGGGTTGAAAGGGCAAGCCGCATCGAGCGTTCGCCGCCTTCACCGCTGGGGGCTACCATGTCTGACCCGTCAGAGGTTGCGCCATACCCTGTGACTTCAGCATAAATTTTTGCTCCACGCGCTAAGGCGTGGTCGAGCTCTTCTAGCACCACAACACCGCCGCCGCCTGCAATGACAAACCCGTCACGGGTCGCATCAAAGGCGCGAGCGGCTTTTTCGGGCGTGTCATTATATTTTGACGACATGGCGCCCATCGCGTCAAACAGGCACGATAGGGTCCAGTCAAGTTCTTCGCCACCACCCGCAAAGACGATGTCTTGTTTGCCCATTTGGATCAGTTCGGTGCCATTACCTATGCAATGCGCCGAGGTTGAGCAAGCCGAGGTGATCGAATAATTCACGCCTTTGATTTGAAAAGGCGTAGCCAAACATGCAGAGTTTGTCGACGACATGCAGCGGGTAACCATGAAAGGACCCATGCGTTTTGGCGCGCCTTTTTCAATCACAGTCTGATGGGCTAAAAAGAAATTCGACGTTGAAGGCCCACCAGAGCCCATAATTAGGCCGGTGCGCTCATTTGAAATGTCACTTTGCTCAAGCCCTGCGTCGGAAATGGCTTGTTGCATCGACAAAAAGTTATAGGCCGCACCAGGTCCCATAAAGCGTAGATCACGTTTGTCGATATGGTCCTCAAGCACAATATTGGGCTGGCCCTTAACTTGGCTGCGAAACCCATGCTCTGCATAATCTGGCGCAAAAACGATTCCAGATTTACCAGCGCGTAAGTTAGATTCGACTTCTGCGGTTGAATTGCCGATGGGCGAAATAATGCCAAGGCCTGTGATAACGACGCGACGCATATGATATTCCTTTCTAAGCACTAATCAGTGGCTGCTAGGGCCAAGCCAACTTTCATATCAGTGACCTGATAAATGATTTCGCCGTCTGCTTCAACGCGGCCATCCGCAACACCCATTTTCAAGCGGCGATCGATGACACGGGTGAAATCAACATAATATTTCAACATCCTGCGTGCAGGTGTGACCATGCCCGTTAACTTAACTTCACCCACGCCAAGTGCAAAGCCTTGACCCTGCCAGCCGCGCCATCCCAAGTTGAAGCCCGTCAACTGCCAAAGACCATCTAGCCCCAAACAGCCAGGCATCACAGGATTACCGGGAAAGTGGCATGCAAAGAACCACAAATCAGGGGTGATGTCGAACTCGGCCACAACGTGGCCCTTTCCATGCGCGCCTCGGTCGCCTGAAATGTCAGTGATGCGATCCATCATCAACATTGGGGGACTGGGCAGTTGTGCATTTCCAGGTCCAAAAAGTTGGCCCTCAGCGCATTTCAACAGCTCTGCTTTGTCAAAGTATGTCGGAAAACTAGTCATGCATCAACTTCCCTGTCTTAATTAATAAGTGTTGTTACCATCGCCAAGCGCGCCAAAGCAAGCGTAAGCCGTATTCGGCGGCGGAATTGAAGTAACTATGTCACGCCTAGGGGGGTTTGAAGTTTCAAAATCTTTGGTTATAGTTGTAGAAGAGCAAAGGACATGTGCCTATGAAAGCGAAAAATCTGTGCCTTGATTGGCTTGATCGTGGTGGCCTGCGCCCAACACGGCAACGTTTGGCTTTGGCTTGGCTTTTAATCGGCGACGGTCGTGACCGTCATGTAAGTGC
>ERZ888423.257-NODE-257-length-56622-cov-16.003925_pt1 | contig 56622 bp, 57 predicted proteins | sample MGYA00520523_ERZ888423 | MGnify/ENA primary metagenome ERZ888423 (study PRJEB32303, sample SAMEA104408611) | aquatic metagenome | biome: Brackish water; feature: Pelagic; material: water | place: Baltic Sea | collected 2014-06-08T10:24:00 | depth 30,27 m ... | reverse complement strand
CCGGCAGTGCGGCGAGCAGCGGCGCCAGCGTCGCCGGCAGTGCGGCGAGCAGCGGCGCCAGCGTCGCCGGCAGTGCGGCGAGCAGCGGTGCCAACGTCGCCTCCAGCGTGGTGTCTTCGGTGCTCAACGGTGCCCCCGACGCGGCGGCCAGCAAGGCGGTTGCCGCTGAGACCGTCGAGAAGACCAGCAGCAAGTGGTGGTGGATTCCGGTCGGCATCGGGGCGGCCGCGCTGCTCGCCGGCCTGATGCGCCTGCTGACGCGCCGCAAGGCCGAACCGGTCAAGGTAAAGCGCGACAGCTGACCCGATTAATCCCTCCCGGCGCCGTCCCCTCGTCGCCGTTCTACTCACGAACGACCTCCGCCCCGGCGGGGGTCGTTCGCTGTCAGCGGACGACCCCCCGGTAACGGAGCACCGGCCCGGCGGCGATAATGCAGTCATGACCAAACATTTAGCAGCGACGCTGCTCACCGCGCTGTCCATGACGGCAGCACCACTCATTCTGGCTCCGGCAGCACAGGCGGAGGTCTGCGGTGGTGTCGGTGGGCGTTACGTCGACGTCGGCGGATGCACCCACGTCGGGGCCGACATCGCCGGCGCGGCGATCATCGGCGCCGAGGTGGATCGCCCCTACGGATACCCGGCCCCCGTCGTCGCACCGGGCCTGCCCCTCGGTGGGCTGGCCTTTCCGTCCTTCCGCGGGGAGTTGCCCTGCTTCACTCCGCTGGGGGTGCCCTACTACACCCCGGGGAACGAGCCCTGCTTCGCGCTGTAGCAAGCACTGACTCTCTCCGAGTCAATTTCCGGTTGAACGAGTCGGCCACCGCGGCCGACTGTAGCGAAACGGGGGGCCGAACGTGACGGGCGTGCGGGTTCGATCGGCGGTCTTCGTCGTTCTCATGGTGGCCGCCCTCGGTGGGCTGTCCGGCTTCGCCGCCGCGGCCGAACCGCGCACCGTCACCGTCGCCGTCCATGACCTTGAACCCTTCGTCGTCACAAACGGCACCGTGAAATCCGGCTTCACCATCGAACTCCTCGAGGCCGTCGCGAAGCAAAAAGGTTGGACGCTTGATTTCGTCAATGTCGAGAACGTCGCCGCCCAACTCAAAGCCGTCACCGAAGGCCGCGTCGACGCCGCGGCCACCGCCATCTCCATCACCGCCGATCGCGCGAAGAACTACGACTTCTCCCAGCCCATCCTCAACTCCGGCCTGCAGATCGCGGTCCCGACCAGTCAACTCGAACGAAAAGCGCCCGGCATAGCGGACTTCCTCGGGCTGCTGTTCTCGAAAACCATGCTGATCTGGTTGGCCGCGGGTGTGATCCTTTCGGTGATCCCCGCCCACATCGTCTGGTTCTCCGAGCGGGGTCACGGCCACGCTATGGTGTCGCGGTCGTACTTCCCGGGGATCTTCCAGGCGCTGGGCTGGAGTCTGGGCATGCTGGCCGGGCAACCCGATTCCATGCCCAGACACACCCTTACCCGGGGGTTGGCCGTGCTATGGGCGTTCGTCGGCCTCATCTTCGTGGCGTACTACACCGCCACGCTGACCACTAATCTGACGGTCGAAAGATTTTCCGCCCAGATCAACGCCCCGTCGGACCTCGTCGGCAAGCGGGTCTGCACGGTCGCCGACACCAACTCTTCGTCCTATCTGCGTTCGATCGGCGTACAAGCCAACGCCGTTGCGGCCATCGACGATTGCTACGCCACCCTCAAGCGCGGCGAACTCGACGCGGCGGTGTTCGACTCACCCGTCCTGCGGTACTTCGTCGCTCACGAGGGCGCCGGCTTCGCACAGATCGTCGGCACGATCTTCGATCCCGAGGATTACGGCGTGGCCTTTCCCAACGGCAGCGATCTCCGCAAGCAATTCGACGAGGGACTGCTGTCGATCAGGGAGGACGGCACCTTTTCGCTCATCAAACAGAAGTGGTTCGGATTCGAAGAACCCGATCCCGGCGACGAGCCCGGCTAGACCGGATCGAAACCGGACACCAGCCAGCGGTCGCCGACCTTGTCCAGGGTGATTCGGACACTGGAGGCGGTGCCGGTGGGGTTTCCTGAATCGGGGGCATTCGCGCCGACCGTGACGACCTGGTCGACGAACACCAGAGCAACCGCACGTTTCGCCGTCGCCGACACCGACGCCACCGCCGACACCCGCGCTGTCGAGGAGATCTGCTTCTCTTTGGCACCCGGGATCACCACGGTGTCGATCAGATCGGTGAAAGAGTTCAGGAAGGTGCCGGTCAACCGATCTCGGGCTGAGCGCAGATCCTGCTCAACCGTCTCTGCCCGATAACTCAGCATCGCCACCGTGCTGTCGCGGGCGACTGCCACCGATTCGATACGCGCAGCCCGGACTTCCCGTTCCGAGGATTCCTGCCACCCAAGCACACCCGCACCGGCACCGAGTGCGACGACAACGGCCGGCAGCACACCGAACGCGACGATCCGCAACCGGCCATCAACGGGGCGCGCGTCGTCGTCCACCGCGTCGTCGTCTGCCGCGTCGCCCACCACGTCATCGTCCACCGCGTCGTCCACCACGTCGGCTACCGCGTCGTCCACCGCGTCGTCGGCTACCGCGTCGTCCACCGCGTCGTCGTCCACCGCGTCGTCAATGCTGTTGCCGTCGGTCACGAGACGAAATCCACTTTCGCGATCTTGGCACCGTCATCGACTTTGCGGACCGTCAACCGCATGCGCCAGTACCGCAGCGGTTGATCGGCGATGTCGAGGCTGGCGGTGGTGACCGTCACGGCGACCAGAACCCGGCCCTCGTCGCCGTCGACCGACTCCAGACCGGCCTCGGTGACGACGCCTGAGGACGTGGAACGCGCCTTCTGCACCACATCGATGAACGGTCCGGACCGGCTGGCGAAGTCGTCGCGGAACGCCCCCGTCGCCGAGTCCAGGATGCGGTTCACGTCCGCTTCGGCGCGGGTGTGGTCGATCGTGGTGAGGTTTACCGCGCCCTTCTTGCCGGTCTCGATGAACAGTTCGCGTAACTGGTCGGACTGCCGCACCTGATAGGCCCGATGCGCGAGCCAGCCGCACAACCCCCCGAGTATCAGCGTCAGGGCGAGCCCCACCGCCAGCGCACTACGCACCGGCGCGACACCGGCCCGGCGCGCGGGAAGTCCGTCACCGGTATCGGATTCGTCCATCACAAGCCTTGAGGCTACTGGGGCGGTAGGCTCCGCCGGGTAATCACCCTGGAGGGGAGCTTGCCGTGACCACCGCCGCACAGCGCGCCGAGCAGTTGGCATTGGTCTCCAGATTGAAGGCGACCTTCCCGGAGGTGCCCGAGTGGCCCGTTCCGAACGTAATGACCTCCGAACACTACTGGGCCTACCAGAAGGGCGCCCAGGACCAGGGCGGTCAGTACAACGTGTCCGAGCCCTTCCTCAACAAGGAGGAAGAGCAATGGGAGATGATGACGTACGTACTGTGCGAGGTTCTCGGGTGGACGGGAATCTGGGTGTCCGAGGAACGGCGCAAGACCGCCGACGTTGACATCGGCCTGTCGATGTACCTCGGTCTGCCCTACTATTCGCGCTGGTTGTGGGCGGTGGGCAAGGTCCTGCTCGAGAAGCACCACATCACCTGGGCGGAACTGACCGATCGGTTGGCTGAGGTGCACGCACGCTACGCGGGCGGTCTCGAGGGGCGCCTGCCGGAGGCGCAACCGAAGTTCGAGGGTGACGGCTCGAAGGTCGAACGCAACGGCGTGCACACCGATGCACTCGGCAAAGGCGACCCGGCAATGTATGCCGGGCAGGCTGGGACGGCCGCGTTCGCCATCGGCGACCGGGTCAGGGTTCGCGAACTGCCGGCGATGTTCTATACGCGAACGCCGGAGTACGTCCGCGGCGCCGAGGGCGTGATCGCTGAGATCGCCTACGAGAGCCCGGCCCCGGAGGACGAGGCCTGGGGGCGCGAGGACGTCACCCCCGAGTGGTTCTACGTCGTGCGTTTCAAGCAGTCCGCACTGTGGGATCCCTACTTCGGGCCCGATGGTGACACCCTTCAGACCGAGATTCCCGAGCGCTGGCTGCGCGCCGTCGGCTGAACCCGAGAGGAACACCATGTCCGACCACGACCACGACCACGACCACGACCACGAGAACACCGTCAAACCGATGGTCGATGAGATCACCGACTTCGAGGTCCTTGAGATCGCCCTGCGGGAATTGTGCATCGAGAAGGGGTTGTTCACCGCCGAGCAGCACCGCGTGATGACCGAGTACGGCGAGCAGATCGGTCCGACGCCGGCCGCCCGACTCGTGGCCAGGGCCTGGCTGGACCCGGACTTCCGAAACCTCGTGCTGACCGACGCACTGGCGGCCAGCAAGGAAGTAGGGGTGGACTGGCTGGATCCCACCGGCTTCGGCACCCCGAGCGACTTCTACGCGTTCAAGGTTCTTGAAAACACCCCCGAGGTGCACAACGTAATCGTCTGCGCGCTGTGCTCCTGCTATCCGCGCCCGATTCTCGGTAACTCACCGGAGTGGTACCGCACCCCGAACTATCGGCGCCGGATCGTGCGCTGGCCGCGACCGGTCCTCGCCGAGTTCGGCCTGCAATTACCGGAAGATGTCGAGGTCCGGGTGGCGGACTCCAACCAGAAGCACCGCTACATGGTGATGCCGATGCGCCCGGCGGGCACCGACGGCTGGACCGAGGACCAACTCGCCGAGATCATCACCCGGGACTGCCTGATCGGTGTCACCCTGCCCAAGCCGGGCGTGACCACCAACGTGATCACCGCATCCGTCCCGGCCATCCGGCCGATCGTCCCGATCGTGATGTGAGCGGGAAGTCCGCGGGTCCCCCGGAACCGGGGGTGGAGTCCGTCGCCGTCGAGACCCTCGAGGAGATCGCCCGGCGCAATCAGGTCTGGTCCGCGATGGCCGACAAATACGGCGTCGAGAACCCGGTGCCGCCGTGGAAAACCAGTCTGGATGGCATGTGCGACGCCATCGATCGGTCCGGTGCCGACGACGATCGCACTTTCACCTTCAAGGACCGTCGCGACGAGGAGGATGTGCTTTCGGCTACCCGCTACGCCGATCTGCCGTATCCGGAGAATCAGCTTGTCGCACTGGCGCATTCGCTGGTGGCCCGCGGTGTCATCGACGAGACGGAGCTGCGGCACCGCCTCGATGCCGTGCGCGCCCGGCTCGAGTCCTGAAACTTCGGCGGGCAGCGGTGGGACCTGGAACCCAGACACTGTCACAATGATGCGGTGGCAGCACTGAAACCCGCTGAGCTATCCCAGAGGGTCTCTATGCCGGCTCTGGTCGCGGCCATGGTGGCCTTCGCGCTGCTCGGCAGCACCATGCGGACGGCGGTCAACGACAGCGATGCCCTGGCCACGGCCGGCACCATCTTCGCCGGCGTCTTCGTCCAGGCGCTGCCGTTCCTGGCGGTCGGAGTGCTGCTGAGCGCGCTGATCGCGGTCTTCGTCACGCCCGATCGGCTCGCCCGGTGGCTGCCGAAACGCCCGGGGGCCGCCGTCCTGGTCGCCGCGGCCAGCGGTGCGGCGCTGCCGGGCTGCGAGTGCGGTTCGGTGCCGGTGGCCCGCCGGCTGTTCGGCGAGGGCGCCCTCGGCGCGGCGGCCCTGACGTTCATGCTGGCCGCCCCGGCGATCAACCCGGTGGTGGTGGTCTCCACGGTGGTCGCGTTTCCCGGCCAGCCGCAGATGGTGTTCGCTCGCGTCGGTGCCTCCCTGATCACCGCGATTGTCATGGGTCTGGCCTGGTCGCGGTGGGGCCGCACCGAGTGGATCACCCGACGGCTGCCCCCCCGCACCGCCGGGCAGGGCCCGCGCTGGCTCACCTTCACCGAGGCCGCCCGGCACGACTTCATTCAGGCCGGCTCCTACCTGGTCATCGGGGCGGCCGCGGCGGCCGCCCTGCACGTGGTCGTACCGGACTGGATGATCGAACAGCTGGCCGGCCAATTGCTGCTCGGCGTGCTGGTGATGGCGTTGCTCGCGGTGGTGCTGGCGTTGTGTTCGGAGGCCGACGCGTTCGTCGCCGCCAGCCTGACCATGGTTCCCCTGGTACCGCGCCTGGTATTCCTGGTGGTGGGCCCGGCCATCGACGTCAAACTGTTCGCGATGCAGTCCGGGATGTTCGGGCGCGCCTTCGCGATTCGTTTCGCGCCCGCGACCTTCGTGGTGGCCACCATCTCGGCCACCGTGGTCGGTCTGTTGGTGCTGGGAGGCAACGCGTGAGCCGGGAGGCCGAGAACACCCTGCTCCTGCTTGTCGGTATCGCCACGGCGATGATCACCATCGGTGGGGCATTCACCCGCTACGTCAAGCCCGCCATGTTGCCGTGGTTGGGGTTGACCGCGGCGGTCGTCATCGGCCTGGCACTCGTGGCGATGGCCGTTGATATTCGCCGCGGGGCGGCGCCGGACACCCATCACTCGCACGGTGGGCACGACGGCCACTCCCATAGCGGATCGGTGGCTTGGCTGTTGTTGGTTCCGGTCGTCGTGCTGATCTTCGTGGCCCCACCCGCTCTGGGCCCACAGGCCTTTTCAACGTCGGTGACCGCCGTCTCGACAGAGGTACTTCGCCGCGAGTTCCCGCCGCTACCGGCGGGGCGGGCACCGGAGGTGGCGGTGCCCGAGGTCACGATCCGGGCGGCCCAAGATACCGCGGGGACCCTCAACAACCGGCTCATTACGGTCGTCGGTTTCACCCTTCTCGAGGCCGACGGAGTGGATCTGGGCCGGGTAGCGATCATCTGCTGTGCCGCGGATGCACGGTTGGCCCGCATCCATCTCCGCGGCCCGGCGGCCGCGCGGGCCATGGACCTTCCCGACGAGACCTGGGTGCGGGTCGAGGGCACCGTCGTTGAGGGTTCGGCGACCACCGATCCGGCGTCGATCCCGACTCTCGAGATCACCGCGATCACCCCAATCGACGAGCCGGCCAACACCTACGCGTGAGGCCCGCCATCGCCGGCCCCGGGCCAGTTCCTCAGCGACGGCCCTTGGCCCACGCCGTGTAGGAGGTGACCGGGCCCGGCCGCGGCCGTTCCAGCCACGGCCACGGGTGCAGCGAGACGATGTCAAGCCGGGCCGCGCGGGACCGCCAGCCCGGCACCGGCGCGAACGTCGTCGCGAGCGGCCGCCCGGCCAGCACCTCGACGGGATTGCCCCGCCACAACTGCACCGGCCGACGCGTCGAGAGATCAGCCAGCGACTGCGCCAGGAACACCAATCGGTTGGCGGAGAGCCGCAGTCGTGCCAGCAGCGGTTCGTCGAAGACGAACACCGCCGGTAGGTCCGGGTGCGCTGCCAGGGCGGGGTCGCGGTCGCTGAGACTCTCCGCGGTGATCCAGACGGCGACCGGCTCGCCGGATCGTTGCGCCGTCTGGGGTCCGGCAGTGGCTTCGAGATCGCCGTCGCGTCGCAACCGGGGGTCGGTGACGGGCAGCGGATCGCGTTCCTGGCTCGCCGGCCAGTCGGTGATCGGACACCGGCGCTCGAGCGGGCACGTCGCACACAGACCCGGCGCTCGCTTCTCCACCTGCCATCGGGAAAACCCGTAGGCCTTGCCGGTGAGCGCCCCGGTGGTCCACTGCCAGCCCAGCCTGTTGGCTGCCCGGGAGCCGTCCAGCAGGTGGCGGTACATCAGATCCTCGCCGTCACGCCAGCCCAGTGCCTCGCGGACATTCCAGTGCGAGGCCAGCCACATTCGGGTCTGATTGGGCAGCCAGCCGTCGTCGACCAACTCCGTCCAGGCGGACGCGACGCACAGCGCCGACGACATCCACGCATGGCCCGATTCGGCCGCAAGCGCCGGAGCCGTGCGCTCTTGTACGCGGTGCCGCAGGGATTCCCGCGACGCAGTTCCGATGCGCGCGTATAGATGTCGGGCATATTCCTGCCATCGAAGCTCGTCGCGGAACTTGGTCACGTCCGCAGGCGGACCGCCGGCCACGTGGTCCCACACCTCGCGCAGGGTCAGCAGACCGTGCCGAATATAAGGCGACAGCCGTGATGATCCGCGACTGCTCGACGGCCAGACGTTGTTGCGCAACCGCGCGTAGCCGCGCACGTCATAGGCCTGCAACGCGGCATCGGCCGCCTGCTGTCCGCCCCGAATGCGGGTGTCCGGATCGGTGCCGTCGAGAGCGGAACCACCCGGCGGCGTCGACGCGGTCAAGTCACCGAGGTGATCCATTACCCAGGTCTGAATGTCCTCGGGGCGCACCGGCGGGCCGGGAAGACGCACCGGCGTCACCGGGGCACACCACCACTCACCGCCACGGCGGGCCGGCTACTGACGGCGCGGGCCACCACGGCTGCGGTCACCAGGAGCAGCGCACCGCAGATGATGCTGGTTGCGGTTATGGCGGTACTGAAGCCGCTCGCATCAACCGCCGCGGTCAGATTCGCCGGCGACCCGGTGGCCATCAAATAGAACACCGACACCAAGCTACCGATGACCGCGATCCCCAGGGCATTGCCCAATTCGAAAGCCGTCTCGGAGATACCGGTGGCAGCACCGACCCGGTCTTCGCTGGCACTGGTCAGGACGATTTCCGAGCCGACGGTAACCACCACCGCGAACGAGAAGCCGATCATCATCAGCGGTACCACCATGGCGCCATAGGAAATGGGGAGCGCCACCCCCAGCGCCATCAAACCAACCCCGCCCACGGTAAGACCGAGCAGCAGGACCCGACGGCCTCCCCATCTTCGGACCAACCGGCCGGTATTGGTGGCGGCGACGATACTGACCAACGAGTCGGGCAGCAGAGCCAAACCAGACTGCAGGGCCGAGAAATCCATGACCTGCCGCAGATAGATCGGCAGGAAGAAGAGTGTGCCCACATTGGCGAAGACGATCACCAACTGCGCGCCGATCGCTGCACTGAATCGTGGCTGTGAGAACAACTGCAAATCGAACAGCGGTGACGGCAACCTTCGCTGCCGGCGCAAAAACACCACTAGCAACACCGCTCCGCCGGCCATCGCCGGATAGGCGGGCCAGAAGCCCAGCCCCGCGTGCGCCAGTTCGGTGATCCCGTAAACCACCCCGAGGATGCCCGCCGTGGACAGCACGACGGACACCAGATCAAGCGGATGCCGGGCTTCACTGCGGGCCTCCGGCAGTACCCAGGCACCCGTCACCGCGATCAACGCCACCACCGGCAGGTTCACCAACAGCACTGAGCCCCAGTAGAAATGCTCGAGCAGGATCCCCGCGACGGTCGGGCCCATCGCCGCGCCGGCCGCCCCTGAAGCACTCCAGATACCAACGGCGCGCATCCGCTGGGCATCGTCGGTGAACACGGTGCGCAGCAGCGCCAGCGTCGACGGCATCAACCCGGCGCCAGCGACTCCCTGGACCGCCCGCGCGACGATCAGCAGTTCCGGGGTGGGCGCCACCGCTGCCGCGGCCGAGACCGCGCCGAAGGCCACGGCGGAAATCAGCAGCAGGCGTTTGCGGCCGATGCGGTCGCCCAGATTTCCCATCGTGATCAGTAGTCCGGCGAGCACGAAGGCGTAGATGTGGCCGATCCAGAGAATCTGGTTGTAACTCGGCTGCAGTTCCTCGACCATGGACGGCACGGCGACGCTCATCACCGTGCCGTCGACGGCAACCATGAACACCGCAAGACACAACGCGAACAGGGCTGCCATCTGACGCCTGGTCATCGGTCTCCACCCCGTTCGGCACCCGCGATCGCCGAAGGGAATTCAGCGGCGGGACCGACTCTAACCAGCCGAGCCTGATCAGGGTTGCGCCCACCCCCGGCACTGCCGGGTGAACGGATCGCAGGCAACCGGACCGTTGGTCCAACCGCCGTAATACCCCGGTGTGTTCCAGGTCTCCATGAGTTGGCCGTTCCACGGCGCCGGATTGCATCCACTCTGGTTCATCACCCCGACACAGACCGGGCCCGCCACCGCGTTCGGGGCCGCGAACATCATCACCGACACCCCCGCGGCCAGACCGCCGAGCAACATTCGAACAATCATCGAGTTCCCCTCCCAGGAATTGACCTGCGCTGACCATAGAGACCACCACCGACAACCCGGACGGTCATACTCACTACATTCCGGCAGTCCCGTCGGATCTGGCCAAAGGAACACCCATGCGAATCGCCACGCTCATCACCGGCCTCGGGATCACGGCGGTGGCATTGTCCGGCTGCGGTGGGACAACCACCACATCGGAGAAGTCCGTGGAGAAGACCACGGTCACCGAGACCGTCTCGGCATCGGCCACTGCGACGAGTCCCGCCCCGTCGGCCGCCCCGTCTACTGCGGCCAGCGCCTCGGCGGCCGATCTGCCCCAGCCACCGGCCGGAGCTTCCCCGCAGGAGGCCCGCACCGACGACGGCGTGCAGTTCGCCCGGTATTCCATCACCGGACAGGCGCCCCAGCAGGTGGTCGACTACTACACCGGCATCTGGCAGGGCGAGGGATACACGATCACCAACTCCGGCGGCGGGGGCGGCGGTTACGGGCAATACGGTGGCTCCGGTGCCGGTGCCACCGGGTCGAAGTCGGGGTCCTTCGTGGCGGTCAACGCCGGCGGCCAGACCGCGGGGCCGACTTACTTCTCGGTCTGCGCCGGCGCCGATGAAGACGCCGTCCGCCAGTGCAGCGAGAACAACGCCAACAACAACAACGGCAACTGACCGTCTCGGGACTCAGCCGCCCGCCGTCAATTGCCGCAGGGCTGCAGCAAGGCTGGGGTCTAACCGACCGGAATCGGTGCTGGCGAATGCCTGCAGTTCGGAAATCATCTCGCGCGTCCAGAACGCCTTGAGGTGCCCGGCGATCCGAGCGGCGGCGCGATCCGAACCCAGCGCGCCGTTGTTGCGGGCGATCTGCTGGCCCATCCGGATCAGGGTCTCGATGGGCACGGCTACCGGCTGGCCGCCGCTTCGATCTCGGCGGTTCCCTCCGAGTGTTCCGGACCGCGAAGCCGCGGGGCGACCTCCACGGCCGTCACCTTGTACTCCGGACAGTTGGTGGCCCAGTCGGAGTTGTCGGTGGTGACCACATTGGCGCCGCTGACCGGATAGTGGAACGTCGTGTAGACCACGCCCGGCGGAACCCGGTCGGAGATGTGCGCCCGCAGCACCGTTGATCCAACACGGCTGGCCAAGCTCACCCAGGCCCCGTCGGTAATCCCGCGCATCTCGGCATCGGAGGCATGGATATCAAGCACGTCCTGGTCGTGCCAGGCGACATTCGCGGTTCGGCGGGTCTGTGCGCCGACGTTGTACTGGCTCAAAATCCGGCCGGTGGTCAGCAGCAGTGGGAAGCGACGGGTGCTGCGTTCGTCGGTGGGCACGTACGGAGTTAATTGGAAAGCACCGTCACCGCGAACGAACCGATCGATATGCATGATCGGCGTGCCCAACGGATGCTCGGCGTTGCACGGCCACTGCACACTGCCCACCTCATCGAGCAGGGCGAAGGACACTCCGGCGAATGTCGGTGTCAGCGTGGCGATCTCGTCCATGATCTGTGCCGAGGAGCCATAGTCCATCGGGTAACCCATGGCGGAGCTCAGGTCGCAGGCGACCTGCCACTCCTGCTTGCCGATCTTGGACTTCATCACCGGACGCACCCGGTTGATCCGTCGTTCGGCGTTGGTGAAGGTGCCATCCTTCTCCAAAAACGAGGTGCCAGGCAGGAACACGTGGGCGTACTTCGCCGTCTCGTTGAGGAACAGATCCTGAACGATCAGCAACTCCAATGATTCCAGCGCGGCCACAACGTGATGGGTGTTCGGATCCGACTGGGCAATATCCTCACCCTGGACGAACAGCGCTTTGAAACCTCCGGTCACGGCGGCGTCGAACATATTGGGTATCCGCAGACCCGGCTCGGGTGAGAGCATCGTGCCCCACAGGGATTCGAACTGCTCACGCACCACGGTGTCGGACACGTGGCGGTACCCGGAGAACTCGTGCGGGAAGGACCCCATGTCGCACGAGCCCTGGACGTTGTTCTGGCCGCGCAGCGGATTGATCCCGACGCCCTCGCGCCCGATGTTTCCGGTGACCATGGCAAGGTTCGCCATGGCCATCACCATGGTCGAGCCCTGGCTGTGCTCGGTGACACCGAGGCCGTAGTAGATCGCCGAGTTCGGCCCGGCGGCGTACAGCCGTGCCGCGGCCCGGACGTCCGCGGCGGGCACACCGCTGAATTCCGCCATGGCCTCGGGGCTGTTCTCCGGCAGTCGGATGAACTCCTCCCACTCCCGGTACAACTCAGGGTCACAGCGTTGCGCGACGAACTCGGTGTCGGCGAGTCCCTCGTCGACGATCGTGTGCGCCATCGCGTTCACCACGGCCACGTTGGTTCCGGGCTGCAACTGCAGATGGTGGGTGGCCTCGATATGCGGAGAGCGCACCAGGTCGATGCGGCGCGGGTCGATAACGACCAGGCGTGCGCCGGAGCGCAATCGCTTCTTCATCCGGGAGGCGAACACCGGATGCGCATCGGTGGGGTTGGCTCCGATCACGACGATCACATCGGCGGCGGCGACGGACTTGAAATCCTGTGTTCCCGCCGAAGTACCAAAGGTCTGCTTGAGGCCGTAGCCGGTCGGCGAGTGGCAGACCCGGGCACAGGTATCGACGTTGTTATTGCCGAACGCCGCCCGGACCATCTTCTGCACCACGAACACCTCTTCGTTGGTGCATCGCGAGGAGGTGATACCGCCGATGCTGTCGACGCCGTGGGCGCCCTGGATCTGGAGCAATCGGCGGGCGGCATAGTCGATGGCCTGCTCCCAGGACACCTCCCGCCACGGATCACCAATGGCGTCCCGAATCATCGGTGCGACAACACGATCGGGGTGGGTGGCGTAGCCCCAGGCAAAGCGGCCCTTGACACACGAGTGGCCCTCGTTGGCACCGCCGTCCTTGTGCGGCACCATCCGGACCAGTTCGTCGCCGCGCAGTTCAGCCTTGAACGAGCAGCCAACCCCGCAGTAGGCGCAGGTTGTCAGCACACTTCGGGTCGGGATCCCGAGTTCGATGACCGACTTCTCCGACAGGGTCGCCGTCGGGCAGGCCTGCACGCACGCTCCACACGAGACGCATTCGCTGTCCATGAAATTCGTGCCGCCGGCGCTCACCTTGGAGTCGAAACCGCGCCCGACGATGGTCAGCGCCAGGGTGCCCTGGATTTCGTCGCAGGCCCGCACGCAGCGGCTGCACGCGATGCACTTGGACTCGTCGAAATCGAAGTAGGGGTTGCTGGAGTCCGTCGGCGCATCCAGATGGTTCTCCCCGGCGAAGCCGTAGCGGACCTCGCGCAATCCGACCACGCCGGCCATGTCTTGGAGTTCACAGTCGCCGTTGGCCGGACAGGTCAGGCAGTCCAGCGGATGGTCGGAGATGTAGAGCTCCATGACGTTGCGGCGCAGTCGCTCGACGCGGGGGGTTTGGGTGTGTACCACCATGCCCGGTTCCACCGGGGTGGTGCAGGAGGCCGGGGTGCCCTTCTTCCCGTCGATCTCCACCAGGCACAGCCGGCAGGAGCCGAACGGCTGCAGCGAGTCGGTGGCGCACAGCTTGGGCACGGCCAGTCCGGCCTCAGACGCCGCCCGCATCACCGACGTCCCGGCGGGCACCGTCACGATCACACCGTCGATGTCCACCGACACCGTCTGCTCGGACGCCGATGCCGGCGTGCCGTGGTCGGGTTCCCGAAGAAGGGTCATTGTCCCTGCCGGCCGTTCACCGGTCGATGGAAGTCCTCGCCGAAATGTGTCACGGCGCTGCGCACCGGCAGCGGCGTCAGTCCGCCCATCGCGCACAGTGATCCGTCTGTCATGGTCTCGCACAACTCCTCAAGCAGTTCCAGGTTACGCGCCCGGTCCACCCCCGCGGTGATCTTGTCGATGACCTCCACGCCGCGAGTGGAGCCGATCCGGCACGGGGTGCACTTGCCGCAGGATTCGACAGCGCAGAACTCCATCGCGAAGCGGGCCTGGGCGGCCATGTCCACCGTGTCGTCGAAGACCACCACGCCGCCGTGGCCCAGCATCGATCCCGCCGCGGCCAATGCCTCGTAGTCCATCGACACGTCGAGCGCGGACTCGGGCAGGTAGGCGCCCAATGGTCCGCCCACCTGCACGGCGCGCACCGGGCGCCCGGATCGTGTTGCGCCGCCGAAATCCTCGACGAGTTCGCGCAGGCTCACCCCGAAGGCGAGTTCGACGATCCCGCCGCGGGCGATGTTGCCGGCGAGTTGGAATACCTGGGTTCCCCGCGATCGGTCCACCCCGAGTGACTGATAGGCCGTCGGGCCCTCGGCCATGATCGCTGGCACCGCGGACAACGTGAGCACGTTGTGCACCAGGGTCGGTTTGCCGAACAACCCCTGCAGTGCCGGGATCGGCGGCTTGGGCCGCACCATCCCGCGCTTGCCCTCCAGGCTCTCCAGCATGGCGGTCTCCTCGCCGCATACATAGGAGCCCGCGCCTTCGACGACCCGCACGTCGAAGGCGCGGCCCGAGCCCGACACGTCGGCACCCAGCCACCCGTCGACGCGGGCGATGTCGACCGCGGTGCGCAGGGTCGCGATCGCCGCGGGGTATTCGGAGCGCACGTAGATCAGTCCGAGGCTCGCCCCGATGGTGACCCCGGCGATCGCCATGCCTTCGAGCAGGGTGAAGGGGTCACCCTCCATCAGCATGCGGTCGGCGAAGGTTCCGCTGTCACCCTCATCGGCGTTGCAGCACACGAACTTCTGATCAGCATCAGCCTCCAGCACCGTGCGCCACTTGATCCCGGCGGGGAAGCCGGCTCCGCCGCGGCCGCGCAGGCCGGAGGCCAGAATGTCGCCAACCACCTCATCGACGGGGGTCTTCAGGGCGCGGCGCAGCCCAGCCAATCCGCCTAGGTTGCGGTACTCGTCGAGGTCAAGGGGGTCTGCCAGTCCTACCCGGGCGAAGCTCACCCGTTGCTGGCGGGCCAGCCACCCGATCTCCTCGACCAGTCCGTGACCGAGCGCGTGGTCTTCACCCTCGAGCAGGCCGGCGTCGATGAGCGACGCCACGTCGCCGGGTGCGACGGGGCCGTAACCGATACGCCCGGCGGGGGTCTGAACCTCCACGAACGGCTCCAGCCAGAGCATCCCCCGCGATCCGTTGCGGATCACCTCCACGGTGATGCCCCGGGCGGCGGCCAACTCAGCGATCAGCGCCGCGACCTCGTCGGCGCCCACCGAACACGCGGCCGAATCACCGGGCACGAAGACGCGCACGCTCACCGGTTACCCTCCTGCGCCTCGCGCACCGCGGCCCGCACCCGATCGATGTCGCAGCGCCCGATCAGCCGTCGGTTGACCATGATGGCAGGGCCCAGTGCGCAGTTTCCCAGACAGTAGGCCTTGATGAATTCGATTGGCGCGCCCGATGACTGGGCCCCGATCGCAGTCTGGAAGTCCGCCTCGATATCGGCGATCAGCGACCGCGCGCCGACGGCCTGACAGGCTTCTGCCACGCACACGCCCACCGCCACCGCTGGCGCGGGTGTGCGGCGCAGATCGTGGTAGTAGGTCAACACCCCGATCACCTCCGCGCGACTGACGTTGAGGAATTCGGCGACGGCATCCACCGAGTCGTCGGTGATGTACCCGAAGGAACTCTGGATGCGTTGCAGGCACGGCAGAATCAGCCGTTCCTCGATCGGCATCGTGGCCAGGGCATCAGCAGCCGACAGTTGCCGCCCGAAGGTCCGTCCGGTCACCGTGTCACCTCTGCCCCGGTGTTAATTACGGGGACGAGTCCGAGGCTATGTCACCGAGCCCCCGTAATGAAAGTGCCGCTCAGGAGAGTTCCCTGCCATAAGTCGACTTATCAATTATTTCCGATGTGTTTCGCCGAATGTCTTGACAGCCATCCCCGATAGGGCGAGTGTCAGCGATGTCGGCGTCGCTGCGACAGCGTTCACACGCAGGAGGGGGCCGGATTCGTACTTAGGGCGCACTCGCCCCAAAGCCGCATCCGACAGTCGCTTGCCGCCAGAGCATGACCCCGCATCGTGCGGTGCGGTCGGAGAGGTGGCGCGGTATGGGTTCTGTCGGACTTCTCTACGTCGGCGCGGTTCTTTTCCTTAACGGGTGCATGCTGCTGGGCTGGGTCGACACCCGCGCCGCAGTTCCGTTGAACATTTTCGTCGGGATTCTCCAGGTCATCACGCCGACGTATCTGATCTTCACCGCCGACGGCAACAACACTCAGATCCTGGCGGCATCAGGGTTGTACCTGTTCGGGTTCACCTACCTCTACGTGGCCTTCAACCTGTGGAACGACCTCGACGGCACCGGACTGGGCTACTTCTCGCTGTTTGTCGCCATATGCGCAGTGGTCTACGCGGTCATTTCTTTCCGCGACAAGGATTATGCGTTCGGGGTGATCTGGATCTACTGGTCGTTCCTGTGGTTGCTGTTCTTCTTCCTGCTCGGTCGCGGCCAGGAGTCATTGGGCCGGTACACCGGTGCAGTGGCGGCCGTCCAGGGCTGGGTAACCGGCGCCATCCCGGCGTTCCTGCTGCTGACCGGTGGCTGGAAGGAACTCGCCAGCAAGAACCTCGCCATCGGGTTGGCCGTCTTCGGGGTCGTCGTCTTCGGCGCCCTGGCAGTCCTCGTCAAACCGGAGCGCAGCACGGCACCGGCAACCGCTTAGAAAATCCGACCAGTTCGGTCAACCCCACCAGGAAGGAACACCCCAAGTGCCGAAAAACCTCTTCCCCCTCGATGACAAGAAGTCGTTCCAGGACCAAAAGCACGTCGGCCACAACCGCTGGCACCCTGACATCCCGGCCAACGTGACGGTCAAGCCCGGCGATGTCTTCCGCGCCGACTGCCGCGAGTGGTTCGACGGAGCAATCCGCAACGATGACTCCGCCGACGACGTCCGCGATGCGCCATTGCCCGGCGTACACGTACTCTCCGGGCCGTTCCGGGTCGAGGGCGCCAAGCCCGGCGACCTGCTGATGGTCGACATCCTCGACATCGGCCCGTGCGAAACCGAGGACCCCAAGGGCATCTCCGGGCAGGGTTGGGGCTATACCGGAATCTTTCCCACGGAGAACGGCGGCGGTTTCCTCACTGAGTGGTTCCCTGATGCCTACAAGGTGATCTGGGACTTCCGCGGCGGTGTGGCCACATCGCGGCACGTGCCAGGCGTGTCCTACGTCGGCATCCAGCATCCGGGTCTGATGGGCACCGCCCCGTCGGACAAATTGCTGGCCCGATGGAACAAGCGCGAGGGCGCTCTGATCGCCACCGACCCCGATCGGGTCCCACCGTTGGCGCTTCCTCCCAATCCCGACAGCGCCATCCTGGGATCGCTCAAAGGCAAGGACTTCGACCGGGTGGCCGGCGAGGCGGCCCGGACCGCGCCGCCCCGGGAGAACGGCGGCAACCAGGACATCAAGAACTTCACCAAGGGAACGCGGGTGTTCTATCCAGTGTTCGTCGATGGCGGCAATCTGTCCTTCGGCGACCTGCACTTCTCCCAGGGCGATGGCGAGATCACATTCTGCGGCGCCATCGAGATGGGCGGCTACCTGGTGCTTGGTGTCGACGTGATCAAAGACGGTATGGCCAAGTACGGCGTCGGCGAGAACGCCATCTTCATGCCGGGCATCACCGACCCGCAGTACAGCGAGTGGCTTGCGTTCTCCGGCACCTCGGTGACCCTGGAGGACGAACAGAAGTATCTGGATCCGTTCCTGGGGTATCAACGGGCGTGCCTGCACGCCATCGACTTCCTGGAAAAATTCGGTTATAGCCGCGTCCAGGCGCTGATGGTGTTGGGCACCGCACCCATCGAAGGGCGACTGTCGGGTGTGGTGGACATTCCGAACGCCTGCTCGACGGTGTACCTGCCGACCTCGATCTTCGACATTGACATCCGGCCGGGTCACGGCAAAGTGCCGCAGGTATCCGGCGGCAAGGCGGTGCCCAAGTCATTGTGGAAGGACCACAAGGGCTGGGCGCCCCACCCCTGGAAGAAGTAGGTCGACCGACGGGCGGCCCCGGCTCAGGGGCGCGGCAGCTTGCGCAGTCGCGGATCCGGTGGCGCCATCGGGGTGGGCTTGCTATTGATGCGGCCGCCCCGGGGAATGGACGTCACCACCTCCGGGGAGTCCGCGGTGGCGCGCGTGGAATCGATGAGCTGCATCCGGGCCGGGTCCGCCGCCGACATCATCGGCGAGGTGTACACCCGCTTGACCGATCGCCCGCACGCAGGGCAGTCCATCTCCGGCGGCGCCGTGCCGATGGGGTAGGTGGCGTCGGCTGGACCGTCGTCACTACAGCGGTAGGTGTAAGTGGCCATGATTGTCTCCGTCGTCACCTGACCTCAGACAGGATCGAGTTCCTCGGCACGGTGTTCGGCGCGCGCGGCACTCTCTTCGAACTGCTTCTCGACGATCCCCATGGCCAACCGTGCGTATACCCACTGACTGGTGGTGGCCAACTGGCCCCTGCTGTTGGAGGAGAAGGTGATCATCCAACTGAGCAGCGTGCTGATCCGGTTCTTGAACCCGACCAGATACACCAGGTGCAGGACGAGCCAGGACAGCCAGGCGATATAGCCGCCGAATTCCAGCTTGCCGACCTTGGCCACCGCGTGGTGACGCGAGATCGTGGCCATGCTGCCCTTGTCGAAGTATTTGAACGGCACCCGGGTGGTCGGGTCGTCGGTGCCGACGACCATCCGCTTGATGGTCTTGGTCGCATACTTCGCGCCCTGAATCGCGCCCTGCGCGACCCCGGGCACACCGGGCACCGACGCCATATCCCCCAGGACAAAAACGTTCGGGTGACCCTTGATGCTGAGGTCGGGTTCGACGACCACCCGCCCGGCCCGGTCGATCTCGGTGCCGTCGGCCTGCGCGGCGATGATCTCGCCCAGTGGGCTGGCCTGCACCCCGGCCGCCCACACCTTGCAGGCGCAGTCGATCCGGCGCTCGTCACCGGTCTCCTTGTCCTTGACCGTGACGCCCAGGTAATCGACTTCGGTGACCACCGAGTTGCCGAACACCTCCACGCCCATCTTCTCCAACCGGCTCTGCGCCTTGCGGCCGAGGTTCTCCCCCATCGGCGATAGCACGAACGGTGAGCCGTCGAACAGCATCACCCGGCACTCGGTGGGGTCGATGGTGCGAAACGCCCCGGGCAGTGTGCGCCGGGCGAGTTCGACGATCTGGCCTGCCAATTCGACCCCGGTGGGTCCGCCGCCGACTACGACGAACGTCAGCCGCCGGGTGCGCTCGGCGGGGTCGGTGGTGACCTCGGCCGCCTCGAACGCGCCCATGATGCGACCGCGCAACTCGAGCGCGTCGTCGATGGTCTTCATCCCGGGGGCGAAGGTGGCGAAGTGGTCGTTTCCGAAGTAGTTCTGCTGCGCTCCGGCAGCGACGATCAGGCTGTCGAACGGCAGCACCGTTTCGGCGGCCATCAGTCGCGACGTGACGGTGCGGTTGATCAGGTCGATCTCCTCGACATCGCCGAGCAGCACCTGACAGTTCTTGACCTTCTTCAGGATCAACCGGGTCGTCGGGGCGATGTCGCCGGTGGACAGGATGCCGGTGGCCAACTGGTAGAGCAGGGGCTGGAACAGATGGCTGGTGGTCTTGGCGACCAGGGTGACGTCAACGTCGGCTCGTTTGAGGTATTTGGCCGCGTTCAGCCCACCGAATCCGGAGCCGATGACGACGACCCGGTGGCGGGTGTCCAATGCGGGACTTGCCATGGTGTTTCCTTCAGCGCAGCAGGACAGGACGGTGTTTAGATTATCGCCGTCGCGCGGTGCGCCGCGGGCGTTTCCGTGCACCGGGCCGGTCCGGTTAGGTGAACACTGGGCGCACCGCGGCCGCGCCGGGACGGTTCAGCGCAGCAGGTTGTCCAGCGCCGAGGCGGTGAGGATGTAGGCACCGTGGCTGCCGGCCGCGCTGATCTGGGCGTCGAGGGGCCAGCGCCACGGCACCGGGGTGCGGCCCAGCACGGGGAAGGCCACCGACGTCATCGTGGTCAGCATGGTGCCGAAGATCAGGCTGGCGTACGGCTCCCGCAGGCGGTTGCGCAACAGCACGTGCGCCACTCCGAATGCTGATCCGTAGGTCCACCGCAGCGCCAGCGTGATCGCCCCGGCCTGGCGGGGGGTGGGCTCGGGCAGTCGCAGGAGTTTCGCCACGATCTGGCCGGGCACGATGCTGTCGTCGTAGTCCAGGCCCTCGTGTGACCACAGGCCCTCCACCGGTGTGCCGTCGGCCAACGCGACCACGCCGGTGTAGCGGCCGCGTCGCGCCCTGCGTTCGACGTGATACCAGGTCGCCATCGCCGCGGTCCCCGCCGCGCCGGCCACCAGGCCGCGGGAGAGCCAGGACAGGTGCGGCCGTCGCGAGTGCAGCGCAGCGGTCCTCGACATCGTTCTCCCTCGGGCGGTTGGGAAAATGGTAGCGCTCGCCCGACGTCGGCTGGCGCGGCGTCAGTGGTTCCTGCCCCACCTGCCTTCACTGCGCCTCTGTCTCACCGGTGATATAGCAACGCCGGCATTCAGCGAACCGGGTCGGGCAGTCGCAGACAGCGACATGCCACCAGTGCCAGGTCGCGCGCCACCTTAGCCGGCGCCTTGGTCTGGGTCAGCAGGTGGCTATGGGCAAGGCGCACAACACTTTCCACCATCAGCGTCGAGTCGTCGCGATCCGTGGTGGGCCACTGTCGACCGATCCAGTCGGCGACGATTTCCATCGCATGTTCGATCAATGGTTCGCCACGGGTGGTCAGTAGCGGGAGCAGTGACTGATCGCCCCCGTTGACCGGCGCCCGGGTCAGAATCGTCTGCAGGAGCGGATCATCGAGGGTTGCCGAGAGCATGAACTCGACAGCGTCGGCCACGCCGCCGGCAAGATCGCCCGGGTGTTCCTCGAGTCGGGCCCGGACCCCGTCGAGGAAGGCCGCGGTCTCGCGCAGGACGAGGGCGTTGCCGAGTTCGTCCTTGGTACCGAACTCGCCGTGCAGGCTCTGGCGGCTGATGCCGACCGCGGTCGCGATCGCGCCCATCCGCACCGCGGCCCACCCCTGCGTCACGACCACGTCGCGGGCCGCATCGAGTGCGAGTTCGCGCAGCCTGGCCCGCCCGAACGCCCGGGTTTCAGCTCGCAGATCCACGACAGTCACGCGAGAGAGTTTAACCCAGACGACAGGATTATCTTCAACGTCGTTTTCTGTTGACATTTTGCATTTTATGTCGGATGCTCGCCTTATGACCGCGATCATCACCCGCGCCGAGCGCCCCTATGACCCCGCCGACATCTCCTCCTCGGAGTTCTGGGCGTCCACCGCCAAAGACCGGGAAAAGGTATTCGCCGAACTGCGCGCGCACCGGCCCATCTCCTGGCACCGCCCGGTGAGCAACGGCATGTTCGCCGACCCCAACGATCAGGGCTTCTGGGCCGTGGTGCGCCACGCCGACCTCGTCGAGGTGACCCGTCGCCCCGGTGATTTCCTGTCCGGAAAGGGCATCACGTTCGAGTCGCTGCCACTGGAGGTGCTCGACGCGGCCCAGGGCTTCATCGCGATGGATCCACCGCGGCACACCAAGATCCGCCGCCTGATGGCGGCGGCCTTCACACCCAAACAACTGGCCCGGATCGACGAGCACATCGTCGCCAACTCGCGCAGCATCGTCGACAACATCGCCGGCAAGGGCGAGGTCAACTTCGTCACCGACGTGGCCGCACTGGTTCCGATGCACAACATCTGCGACATGGTCGGCATCCCCACCGAGCACCGCCGGACCATCGCCTACGAATCACAGTTCGCCGACGGGTGGCGCGATCCGCGGCTGCTGCAGGGAGCGGAACCGTTGGCCCGGGTGTTCCAGACCGTCACCACCATTCATGGGATCGCCCACGAACTCATCGCCGCCCGCCGCAGCAAGCCGGAGAACGACCTGATGACCGCCATGGTCCAGGCCGAGGTCGACGGCGAACGGCTGACCGACGACGACATCTCGTCGATCTTCGCCCTGCTGATCATCGCCGGCAACGACACCACCCGACAGTCCATCTCGCACGGGCTCAAGGCGCTCACCGATTTCCCGGATCAGCGCGCCTGGCTCCTGGAGGACCTCGATGCCCGCCTGCCGCTGGCCATCGAAGAGATCATCCGCTGGGCCACCCCGATCATGACCTTCCGTCGCACCGCCGCCCGCGACACCGAGTTGGGCGGACACCACGTCACCGAAGGCGACAAGGTCATCATGTTTTACTCCTCGGCCAACATGGACACCGAGGTGTTTGACCACCCCGAGCGGCTCGACCTGTCCCGCTCACCGAACAAGCACGTCGCCTTCGGCGGTGGCGGTATCCATCACTGCCTGGGGGCTCAGTTGGCTCGCCGCCAGCTGGCCGCGACCTTCCGCGAACTACTGACTCGGCTGCCCGACATCCACGCCGTCGGCGAGCCGGAGTTGGGCAACGGCAACTTCTTCCATACCGTGATGTCCATGACCGCACGGTTCACTCCCGAGGCCCAGACTCCCGAGGCCCAGACTCCCGAGGCCCAGACTCCCGAAAGCCAGCGATGAGAATCATCGTCGACAAGTCCAAGTGCTCCTCGATCGGCCTGTGCGAGGCGACCGCCGCGGATATCTTCGAGATCGGCGCTGACGGTGCCCTGCACATCTTGATGGACGACATTCCGGAGGCACGGCGGGTCGATCTCGAGCAAGCCTGCGAGAACTGCCCCACCCAGGCGCTGAGCATCGAGGGTTGAACAAAGCCCGCGCGGTGAACGCGGGTAGCCCACCAGGTGAACATCGGTTGTCGTGTCCATTCCGGCGGCGCGAGCATCGGTGGGGTGCGCGCACACTATCGCCATGCGATCTCGTTTTCTTTGTGCCGCCGTCGCGGCAGTGATCCTCACCGCCTGTTCGAGTAGCCCACCGGCGCCGACCGCCGACAGCACGGCGGCCAGCCCGATCGCCAATAGCGATGTGCCGGCCCTGGACCGACCCGGCTGGACGGAGTCGGTTTATCAGACGCTCACCGAGACGATTCTGGGCTCGGCCGGGCAGGGCAAAATCGTGGTGTTCGATTTCGACAACACCACCCAGGCCCGCGACATCGGCGAGGCCGTTTTGGCCCGGGTGCAACAGACCGATGCCATCAACCCCGCGTCGCTAAGTCCCGCGATGTTCCCGCCGTTCACCGGATCCGACGGCACTCCGGTGGCGATCACCGCCGGCATCTCCGACTACTACGACGCCCTGCTGGACTCCGCCGCCGACGCCGACCCGTTCCGGGAGTACTCCTCGCTGCCGATGCCGGCGACCGCATTCACCGGCCGCACCTTGGCCGACTTCGTGGCCCAGACCGCCGCGGTCTACGACGGCGGCGCGGGGGCGGCGGACCTGACATCGAAGGAACAGTCCAAGATCCTCGGCGCCGGACGGCCTTTCATCTATCCGCAGATGGCCGACCTGTACGGCAATCTCCGGAGCAACGGCTACGACGTGTGGGTGGTCTCGGCCGGCATCGGCTGGGCGGTGCGCTGGATGGTGCAGAACGCACTCAACCCGGCCATCGTCGCCAAGTACGGGCCCGACGCGGCCCTGCCGATGGATCAGGTCATCGCGATCACCACGTTGCTCAAGGACCGCGGCACCGGCAGGCTGCTGTCGGACTTCGAACTGACCCACCAGAATCCCGACGACGCCTACATCAACCTGGAACCGGCCCGGATGGCCCAACTGGAGATCACCGGCATTCCCGACGGGTTGGCGTCTTGGCGGGGCGGCAAGGCCGGCGCCATCGACAACATCATCAGCCGCGGTGAGTTGTTCATGGTGGCCGGGGACTCAATGGGTGACGTCGAGATGCTTAACCGGGCGCCCAACCGACTGGTCATCAGCCGGATGAACAAACCCGATCTGGCCGAAGGCTTCACCGCAGAGATTGCCAAGGCCCCGGACGCGAACTGGATGCTGCAGCCCACCATCAACTCCGCGCCGGTCGGCTTCCTGGAATCCAAATGCCAAATGGCCGAGAAGACCACCGACAACGCCGACGTGACAGCCACCACCGACAAATCGCTGGCAACGCTGGAGGGCACCGGCCGGCTCGGCTCGTTCGTCACGTGCGCCGGTGCGGGCGGATGATCTCCCGGCCCGGCCCGATGGCGGCCGCCGTCGCACTGCTGATCCTGACCGCTTCAGGCTGCGGCGCACGCACCGAAGACACGCCTGCGCCCGCGGCGGCGGCGTGCCCACAGGCCAACGAACGCTACTGCGCGGCAGCGGTCGGCGATCTTCTTGAGGTCACACTCAAAGAACTGCGCCCCACCCAGCCCGCGTTGGGCTACGACGAGGTGTACTACCGATTGGGCCGCTACACCCTCGGTGCCAAGGCGGCGGATGAATTGCTCGACCAGTGGTGCGCGACCAACGGCCAGGGGGGTCTCGAGTCAGCCAACCCCGCTGCGACAGTCACGGATTCAGCGTCGTTCACCTGCGCACTGGCGGTCGGGTCGGAAACTGACGCATCGAGGATCCCGATGAAGACGGCCGTGATCGGACCCGGCGGTCAGCCCTATCTCACCGACGGCCACCACACCCTGACGTCGTTCTGGGAGGCGCCCGGTGCGGGACCCGACACCGCGGTCCGGTTACGGATTACCGCGAACCTCAAAGACGCCGCACCAGAGGCATTCTGGGCTGAGATGCAGTCGCAGGGCTGGACCTGGCTCAAAGATGCCGACGGTAAAACCATCACCCCCGACCAACTCCCGGCCAGCCTCGGCCTTGAGTCCTTTGCCAACGACCAGTACCGGGGCGCGTTGTTCTTCGTCCGCGACGTCGGCTACGGCCAGGACGACACCAGCCCGGCGTTCCAGGAGTTCTACTGGGGTCAGTGGCTGCGCGAGCAGACCGACCCGAGCCTGCGCCCGGCGGACTTCACCCTCACCGACATGGCGTCCTACCGCACACTCGTCGGCAACATCGGTACGGCGATGGTCGCCCTGAGCGACACCACCGAGATCGCCGGCGGTCAGGACGCCAAAGCCCTCGGCAAACTGGAGTCGTTCGGGCAAAAAGCCTTCGACGCGCTGACGGCGCCCCTGGACTCTGAGAAGCCGGGCAAACTGACCTACGCGATCGCCTACAAGGCAACGCTCTGAGAGTTCGGCTGCCGTTCGCCCGATCGTCGCGTTCCGGCAACCCACAGCATGGTGGAGCGCAACGGGCGAGCGATTGAATCGGGTCCGTTCAACGACGACAAGTACCGCCCGAAGGGACCTCACCACCATGTCCAAACATCGCGTTCGCACCGGTCTGGCTCTGCTACCACTGGCTGGGACCAGCGTCGCCGGTATGGCGCTGCTCAGCGGCGGGATGCTCCCGGCCGGGCCGACTGACCCGACGCGTCCTGAGGTGCGGCTCACGTCCGTCGAGTGCCAGATCGGTGACCCCCAGATCGGTGACCCATTGTGCGCGTACCCCCTGGCGTCGATCGGCTCCTCAGGGTCCGGAAGCACCCTGACTGCCATCGCCACCCCGTCAGCGTCGGCCACCGGCGGTCCTTTCTCCTTCCTCGTCGGCAACGGCACTGCAGACAGTCCCAACGCCGGCCTACTGATCGGCGACGGGTACAGCTACACCGCCGACGACGTCGGCCAGACGCCCCTGTGTGTTGCAAGCAAACCCTGCAACGGCGGCAACGCCGGCCTGCTCTTCGGCAAAGGCGGCAACGGCTACGACGGTGGCAGCGGCGGCAACGCCTACTTCTACGGCAGGGGCGGCAACGGCGGCAACGCGGTCGATTTCGGAGTTCCCGGCGAAGACAACTTCGGCGGCAACGGCGGCAACGGTGGCTTCCTCGGCGGCACTGATCCCGCCGGCAACTTCTTCGCCGGCGGCGGCGGCAACGGCGGCAACGGCGGCAACGGCGGCAACGGCGGCAACGGCGGCAGCGCCGGATTCTTCGGCATCGCCGTCGGCGGCAACGGCGGCAAGGGTGGCAACGGCGGCGACGGAACGGCCGCAAATCCCAACGGCGGCAACGGCGGCAACGGCGGCAACGAGTCGCTGTTCCCCCTGCTGTACGGCGGTGACGGTAGTGGGGTGACCCACGGCGGCGGCAACGGCGGCAACGGGTATTCCCTCGGTGCCGTCGGCGGTAATGGCGGCAACGGCGGCAACGGCGGGGACGGCGGCCTGTGGGGTGCCGAACCTGGCGGCATGGGCGGCATCGGCGGCAACGCCGGCAATGGGACCACGACCGCCGGCACCGCCGGCAACGGCGGCAACGGCGGGCGGGGCAGCTACGTGGCCGGCTCCGGCTCAGCCGGCGGTGTCGGCGGCAACGGCGGCAAGGCCCCGGTCGGCACCGCCGGTGGTAACGGCGGCAACGGCGGCCTTGCCGGGGCACTCGGCGCGCGAGGCGGCAAGGGCGGTGCCGGCGGCTCTGGCGGTGAGTCAACGGCGGGTGCGGGCGCGCTCGGTGGTACCGGCGGCACCGGTGGATTGTCCCTGGGCAACATCGGTGGCGCCGGTGGTGCGGGCGGCGTCGGTGGTAAGGGCAGCGGCGCCGGCGGCGCCGGCGGGAATGCCGGCAATGGCGCCTTCGGCCCGTTCGAGGGCGGCGTCGGTGGCACTGGCGGTGGCGGCGGTCAGGGTGGCAGTGGCGCAGTCGGCGGCAACGGCGGTTCCGGTGGCAACGGCGGTGCGGCCGTCTTAATCAGTGCTAACGGCGGCAACGGCGGCAACGGCGGCCGGGGCAACGGCGGAGCCACCGCCGGGGCGGATGGCAGGTTGGGCGCCAGCGGCACCGGGCCCGGCCGCGGCGGCGCCGGTGGGGCGGGCGGATCCGGCGGCAAGGCGACCGGCTGATCCGGACCGCCGGACGTCCAGCGACGTGCGCCCGGGAATTGTCAGGGGCGATTGGCGCCTGGGGCTGTCAAGGCCGATTGGCGCTCAGTGCGCACGCCATCTGGGTGCCCTGGGCGTCCGTATTGAGATCTGTGGCGGCCGCGTTCAACGCATCGCCGCCACCCCGCAGCCCCATGATCATGAGCAATTTGGTGGCACCGAGCGACCAGGAACGCATCGGGCTTGCGATCTCCGGCGGAGTACCCGGTGTTCGCGACGCGTCGAGGGCTTCACGAGCCGCCTCACGCAGTGCGGTGCGGCCAATGACGTTGGACTGCCAGACATTGGGATCCCGGTAGTTCACGCTGTCGCCCGTTCCGGCGGTCGCGTAGGCGAATTCCTCGTAATTCACGGCCGCCAGATTCAGGGCGGCGATGAACCGCGTGCACGCCTCCGACATCGAGGCCCCGCTCTCAACGAGAGTGGGACTCGTGTACGGAAACGGCTGATCACCGTCGGGCGTCGTGGATGCGACCGACTCCGCGTCGGTGGGTTCCGTTGAGGAAACATCCGTGGGGTCGGCGGAGGCCACCGGCACCCCGGCCAGCAGTGGCAACGCCATGACGAAAGCGCCGACCAGTGCCTGGCTCCGAGCCCGAAAAGCGATCACCGCACTCCCCCAACGACATTGATTCCCCTGAGACGCCACGAGAGTACCGCCAGATCCAAACTTGAGACGACCGCTATCACGGTGGTTTCGGCTGTACGCCGCGCGGCCAATCGTTGTTCGCGTGGTGTTCTCCCGTTGGACAACTTGACGGCCAACTATGACACCGGAAATCACGAGTTCGTAACGGAAGGTGCCTGCGAGATGTTGCAGCGCTTGACCACCTGGGCCGCAACCGGCCTACTGATCATCGCCGCCCCCGGCCCACTAGCCGCGGCCGACCCTACGGTCCCCGCGCCGAGTCCGGTCATCGCCCCGGTGGCTAACCCCGGACCGGCGCCAGCGGTACCGAATGCCCCGATACCATCCGGCACTACAGGAACCCTGACCTCGCCGGACGGTTGGGTGCTGGCGGTCTCGGCAACAAGTGAGTCCATCGAACCGGTCGCACCACTGACCAACTCGCCGTGGTCGCGCGAGTACATCGTCGACGGCACGTTCGTGGGCACGATCACCGGTGCTGGAACCACCAAGCTCTCCGGCGGTCAACTCGACGCGGGCTATCAGATCGGTTGCGGAATCATCCAGGACGACATCGAGTCGATCAGTACACTCGGCATCACCCCGGGCGCGGGAATCCCGTTCATCTCGGGCACCATCTTCCCGGTCTTCCTCGGCCTTACCGCGGCCCAGCAGATCAAGATCGACCTCAAGCCGGGCGTGGTGAACATCGTTCCGGTAGGCAAGAAGTCCTTCAAGGGCAGCAAGTCGCGGGTGTCGGTCACCGGCCTGCGGGTCAAGATCGACGGGTGCGCCGGGCAATCCTTCATTCGGTCCTACGCCACCTTCACCGCTTCAACCGACAACAGCGACGACGTGGTGTCCTACCTCGGCGTCACCAAAGCCGTTTAGCCGGCCCGCACTCATCACGCCTGACCCGCAAAGAAAGGGGCCCGTGCCCGTGTCTCGTATCAGGGTTGCGGTTTTGAATCGCACAGTGGCACTCACGGTGGGGTTCACCCTCGCCGGGATAACCACCGCAGCAATGGCCGTCGCGGAACCGGCGACAGATCCCGCGCCCATTCCGGTGCCACCGGGTGCTGCGGAGGCGGTGGCGGCTGCCGATCCAGTTCCGGCCGCAGCGGTGGCGGCCCCTGCCCCGGACACCGGCGCGGTGATATCCGAGGCGCCCGGAATCGCCAAGGTTCCTGACGGACGCACGCTGACGGTGGCCGCCAAGGATGAAACCCAGTTGCCGGTCGCACCGTTGACGACGTCGCTGTCCTCGCGGGCCTGGATGGTCGGGGGCACTTTCACCGGGGCGACGACCGGCGCGGTGGAAGGCGGATCCCTGGAGGTCGGCTATCAGATCGGGTGCGCGATAGAGATGGACAAGGTCAAACTCAACGGCGAGATTGGCGCCACGTTCGGCAACAGCACACTCGGCATCGGCGGCTTCAACGCCCCCGGCACCTTCTCGTTTCCGATCAAAGGGCAGGTTGAGGTCGAGCCGCGGCCCGGCACTGTCACCAACGTGCTGATCGACAAGAAGTCGTTCAAGGGCACGGCGGGGCGAATCACCCTCAAGGACATCAGCATCAAGGTGGACAACTGTGTCGGGGCGTCGTCGCTGCGCTCCTATGCGTTGCTGACCAGTTCCACTGCTGACGAGGATGACGTCGTGGCCTACTACGGCGCCACGAAGGTGTTCTGAACCATGAACCGCCGTCGACGACCCCGCGCACCGTTCGGGTGGCCCCTCCTGGCTGCGGGGTGTTTCGCATCGGCGGCGTCGGTCGCGATCGCGGTGCCGGCCGGAGCCGAACCCGAACCCGCGCTTCCCGCCCCGCCGCCGACCGTGGAAGTTGTGTTGCCGGCTCCGGCGTCCCCGGTCCCGGATCCGTACTCGCCGTACGCCGCCGCTGCGGAGACCCGCGATAACCCGGCCGGTGTATTCATCGACCTCATCGCCGACGCAGCCCAGGATCCGCTGCTGGCCCAGTCGGCGTCGCCGGCATTGCCCGGCACCGCGCCCTTCCAGGCGCCGAGCCCGGACATGCTCGAATCGGTCTCGCCGCTACTGCCGCAGAACTTCGGGATGCCGAGCGACGAACTGACGAACCCCTACGCGCTGGCCCAGGGCGTCGCGCCGGGACCGTTCGCCCGCATCGACGCTTTCCAGGGTGTCCGGGCTCTGCTCCATGGCGCACTCGGACGGATGCCCCGCGAAGAACTCGGTCTGCCGTTGGCGGGCACCGCCCCTCCGCCGGACGCCGTCATCCCCCCGGGACTTGTGCAGTTCCTGCCGCCGGCGGAGGAGATCCTGCCGCCCCCAACACAACTGCCGGGCAGTTCGCCCAATTGAGACGGTTTTAGCCGTTGTTGGACGCGCAGTTGATGGTGATGTAGGCCAGCGGCTGATCGCCCGCTGTTCCGGAGGTGTCGATATTGGTCACGGTGCACTGCGACAGCGGGACGTCAGGTACCCCGTTCTCGTACTGAAGTTGAACGTCGTAGTTGGCGCCGTCGTAGGCACCGACGGTTGCCGCAGCGGACTCGTCGCCCGCGTCGGGAAGATCTGGCGGGTCGGCCACGGCCAGCGGGGCGAGTGCGATCGCGGCCGCTGCTGTTGCGAAACCCAGTGCGCTGACTGGGCGCCACGTCAAGGCGGACATGAAAATCCCTTCGAATTGGCAGAGCTTCGTCATCGGAGCGTACTGGACGTTTACTAATCGTCGTCGGGGCAGAGCACATCCATGACGATGGCCACTCCGACGACGTTGCTTAGCTCAGTGATCCCCGGCGAGTGGTAGCCGACTACCCGACACCGATTAAGGGGTACCGTCCGGCTTCCGTTGACCCAGTTGGTGCTGACCGAGTAGCCGAGGCGCTCGAGTTCCTCGAGTGTTTCACTCGCTGATTCCGAACCCGGTTGCGGCCAATCACCGGGGTCACCGGTCGCCCGCGGGGACATACCCGGAACCACGGCGACCGCGACGGCGACCGCGCCCATCGCCGCCATCAAGGCCACGGCACCGCGACCCGCAGAACTCCCCACAAACCAAGCGTCGCATGACGCGCAACTATTCGGCAGACCATTAACCCAGTGTTCATGGTCGCAGATATTCCTCTGCCGAAATGAGCCTTTCAACGGCGGGCTACACCGCTGCACGCACACAGCGCGTTGGTCACCGCGAAGTGATTCTGCGACCCGACGGACCCCGTGTTACGTTCGATTCATCGACCCCGGCGACTCGTTCGGGGCAGGCAAAAAGGCGGTCAGCAATGTCGGTCATCAACGCAGCAGCGGACTCCACGTCGGGTAAGCGGCATCGGTTACGCCGCGGAGCAGCAATCGCCGGGTTCGCCCTGGTGTCAGCCGCACTTCCCCTCGCGGCAATTGCTTCCCCGCCCGAGAGCACGGTGAATCTCGCGGACTGCCCCATCGGTTGGGTGTGGGACCCGGTCGCGTTCAACTGCGTGCCCTACGTTGATCCACTGCTGGTCAATCCGGTCCTCGGACCCGTCGGTCCGGTCGGTGTCGGTGGGGTCGTCGGACCTGTGGGTGTCGACCCGATCCTGGGACCCGTCGGCCCGGTCGGCGTCGGCGGCGTCGTCGGACCCGTCGGCATTGACCCGATCCTGGGGCCCGTCGGACCCGTCGGGGTCGGACGCCGCTAGACCCACTTTGACGCCGGTCCCACTCTGCCTTGACCCGAACATCTCGTTGAACGGCAGTTGAACACGCCAAAAACACCGCCCAGGACCTTTGGCACGTCAGGCACTATGGAGGCGCGATGTCTCTCAAGCGTTCCCCGCCCGGCATTCTCGAAGTCTTGGGCCCACATAGTGAAATTTTCTCACCCGTGGCGGTCGATCAGACCGTCGTCGACTGCGCGGTGTACCTCGATGGCGACCGACTTGCCGGCGACCGCCAACACGGCGAGGCGTTACTGGAGGTGCGCCGCCTCAACGAGGACGGCTGCCGAGCATTTGTCTGGCTGGGTCTGCGCGAGCCCACCGAAACTCAGATGGCCTTGGTGGCGCAGACCTTTGATCTGCACCCGATTCCTGTCGAGGATGCCGTCCACGCCCAACAACGCCCGAAGGTGGAGCGTTATGACAACACCCTGTTCGTGGTGCTCAAGACGGTCCACTATGTCCCGCACGAGTCCGTGCAGACCGCCCGCCGTATCGCTGAGACCGGCGAGATCATGGTCTTCGTCGGCCCCGAATTCGTGGTCGCCGTGCGCCACGGCGATCACAGCGGACTCTCCAAACTCCGCAAGGATCTGGAACTCGAACGCGTTCAACTCCAACTCGGTCCCTGCGGCGTTCTCCAGGCCATCACCCGCTACGTCGTGGGGCACTACCTTGATGTGATCCGGCCCCTGGAACGCGATATCGACGTCGTTGAGGAGCAGACGTTCGCGCCCCGACCATCGACCGGGATCGAGCAAATCTATCTGCTCAAGCGCGACGTGGTTGCCCTGCGTCGGGCGATCGGACCGTTGGGCACGGCCCTGGCGACGTTGACCAACGACCACGCCGATCTGCTGCCGATTGAGGTGCGACGGTACATGCGTGACCTCTTCGACCATCAGACCCAGGCCGCCGAGCAGATCATCAGCTACGACGAGACACTCTCGGATCTGGTGCACGCGGCCCTGACCCGCACCGGACTTCAGCAGAACGTCGATATGCGCAAGATCTCCGCATGGGTGGCCATCGCCGCCGTCCCCACCATGATTGCGGGCATCTACGGAATGAACTTCGACTCCATGCCTGAACTGGCCTGGACATGGGGCTACCACGCGGTGCTCGCCGTGATGGCGACGATCTGCTCGATGCTCTACATCGCCTTCCGCCGCAACCACTGGTTGTGAGGGGCATGCACCCGGGCGCAGAGGAATTGGAACCCCTGCAGTGTGAGATCGCCGCACTGCTCGCGTCGCTGATCGACGCTGAGAGCACCTGGGCGGACCTTCTCGGGAGTGTCAACCCCGAACACCGGCGCAGCGCAATCAATCTCGTGCACTACTGGGCGTTGCGGCAACAAGATCTGCGCGACCTGCAGTGGCGGCTCAAGGCATTCGGACTGTCCTCCCTGGGCCGCAGCGAAGCCAACGTGCAGGCGACGCTGCGCCTGGTCTCCTCGGCCATCGCGGCCATGCTCGGCGGGACGTGGGTCGCGCCCACCGGTGATCCCATCGTCGACATGGGCGCCGGCGAACAACTCTTAGATCACAACGCCACCGGACTGCTCGGCCCGGCACCGGCAGACCGTGCGGCGCGGATCATGGTGACCCTGCCCAGCGCGGCTGCCACCGACATCGATCTGGTGCGCGGACTCATCGCCGCGGGGATGCGCATCGCCCGCATCAACTGCGCCCACGACGACGCCGCGGCGTGGACGGCGATGGCGGCCAACGTCCGCGCGGCCGCTGACAGAGGCCCGTGCCTGGTAGCGATGGACCTGGCCGGCCCCAAGCTGAGAACCGGTCCGCTGGCGCCGGGACCGAAGGTGCTGCGGCTGCGACCGATTCGCAACGCCCTGGGTCAGGTGGAGACCGCCGGGCGTGGCTGGCTCACCTCGACGCACGAACCCGCGCCGCCCCCGGAGCCGGGCCTGGCTACTGTGCCCGTCGACCCGGCCTGGCTGGGCCGTCGCCGCGACGGTGATGAACTGCAGTTGCGCGACACCCGCGGGTCCAAGCGGTGCCTGCGGGTGGCGGCCGCCGCGCCCGGTGGCTTCGTTATCACCGCCGAGAAGACGACATATCTGGGCACCGGCACCGTGCTGAAGGTCAAGGGCATCAAGGATCGCAGCGCCGTCGGTGAACTGGCGCCGGTCGAGCAGGCCATCCCGCTGACGGCCGGTGACGTCCTGCGACTGACCAAGGACTGCGCACCGGCACCGATCGACGACCGCCAGCCCCGCATCGGGTGCACACTGCCGGAGGTGTTCGACGGCGCCGCCACCGGTGACCGGATCCTCTTCGACGACGGCAAGCTGGCCGCAACGGTCCTCGCGACCGCCCCCGACCATCTCGACGTCCGGATCACCCAGCCCCGAAGTCAGGTGGTGAACCTCAAAGCCGGCAAGGGCATCAACGTGCCCGGCATGGACCTGCCCACCTCGGCTCTTACCGAGGAGGATCTCCTCGATCTGTCAACAGTGGCTCAGATCGCCGATCTGGTGCAACTGTCCTTCGTCCGTGAGCCCAGCGACGTTGTTCAGCTACTCGGCGAGTTGGCCAGCCTGGGTGTTCCGGAGTTGGGCATAGTGCTCAAAATCGAAACCCCGCAGGCCTTCCGGAATCTGCCGCAGTTGTTGCTGACCGCGATGCGGCATCGCCACGTCGGGGTGATGATCGCCCGCGGCGACTTGGCGGTGGAGTCGGGCTACGAGCGGATGGCCGAACTACAGGAGGAGACCCTGTGGCTGTGTGAGGCCGCGCACCTGCCGGTGATCTGGGCCACGCAGGTACTCGAGCAACTGGCCAAGACCGGCCAGCCGTCCCGGGCGGAGATCACCGACGCGGCCATGAGTGAGCGAGCCGAATGCGTGATGCTCAACAAGGGCCCCCACATCGTCGACGCAGTGCTCGCACTCGATGACATCCTGGGCCGGATGGCCGCCCTGGAGTACAAAAAGAGCTCACTGCTGCGCCACCTGCACTCGTGGCATCACCCGCCGGGCTGAGCCGCTCGGGTCGTGCACGGCCCGGTAGTGGCCCAGCAGTTCCTCGCAGATCGACGGCCAGGTCCGGCCCAGCACGCTGCGGCGCGCGGCGGCACTGTAGCGAGGCCGTTCATCCAGCAGGTGCTCGACGGCCACCGCCAGTCGCGACTCGAATTCGGCCACCGGCAACAACAACCCGGTGCGGTAGGGCGCCACCAGATCGCGGGGGCCACCCGCCTCGGGCGCGATCACCGGCACCCCGGATGCCAGCGCCTCCTGGACGGCCTGACAGAACGTCTCGTGCTGGCCGGTGTGCACGAAGACATCCATGCTGGCGTAGGCGGCGGCGAGTTGCGGGCCGTAAAGCGCGCCGGTGAACACCGCCGTCGGCAAGAGCGTCTCGAGCTTGTCGCGGTCGACGCCGTCCCCGACAATGACCAGTTGCAGATCGTCTCGACCCGCAAGCGCGGCGAGTCGCTCCACCTGTTTCTCCGGTGCCAGCCGACCGACAAACCCGATAATCGGCTTGCCGTCTGGAGACCAATGGTGACGTAGTTCCTCGTTACGGGCTGAGGGCGCGAAGCCGGTCAGGTCGACGCCGCGCGCCCACCGGTGCACGCGCGGAATTCGCTGTGCGCGCAGGCTTTCGATGGCTGACGACGATGGCGCCAGAGTGCGGTCGGCCATGGAGTGCAGATGCCGCGTCCACGCCCAGGCTGCCCGCGCGGCGAATCCCACACCGTAGCTTTCGGCGAACCCGGCGACGTCGGTCTGATACACCGCCACCGTCGGAACACCGAGGCGACGCGCGGCCAGCAGCCCGCCGTAGCCCAGCAGTGCCGGGGAGGCCAGGTGCACCACATGCGGATCGAACCCGCGCAACACCCGCAGAATCCGCGGGTTGGGCACACCCAGGGGTAGCGACGTGACCTTCGGAAACATCCTCGACGGAACCCGGTGAACGCGGACGCCGTCATGGATGCGCGGCGCCGGAGGCGTGCCGCGGGGATTGTCGGGGGCGATGACTAAGGCCTCGTGTCCGGTGCGACGCAGGTGCTCGAGCACCCGCACCACCGAGTTGGAGACACCATTGACATTGGGCAGAAACGATTCGGCGACGATCGCAACTCGCACGCCGACAGCGTTTCATTATCGGGTGTCGCCGAGGTTGCGTGCCGGGATACGGCGAGCGTCGAGTTGTCGTCACCTCACCGTCAGTGCGAGGTCAGCGATTACCCTCCGGTGCCAACTCATCCATCGGCGGGAACAGCACCCGAACGGGCCGGACCCAGTTCTTCAGTCGCTCTTCGGCATTGGAATTCGCCCCGCCACAGGCCGAGCCGTGCAGTGAAAAGCTCGTTACCCCGCCGTCGACGACTGACACCGCGAACGCGGTTCCGCCGGTGCACCCCTGCTCCGGTTCCTCGATGACGATGTCACGCAGATCTACAAACGACTGCGTCACCTCATCCCAGGCCGCCGCGGTCATCGGCGCCTCCCGGTCGGCGAGGATGTCGCCGTAACTGTCGACGATGATTCGGGCCCGGTCCCGGGTGAAGGTCAGGACGAAACTGCGGTGAAACGGTGGCGGTACCGAGGAATCATGAAACTCGTAGGTCACCGTCGCGGTCGGCGGTAGTGCGCTCTGGCTCATCTGGGACTCACTCCCCTCGGCGCCGCGTGCGCAGCCAACGACAACAAACACCAGTGTCGCCACGACCGCCCGACAGCGCAATACCTCACATACTGCTGAGGTCGTCGGGGATGTCCACGGCGTGCTCCTCAAGGGTCGCGAGGTCCACCACGTCCAGGGTGCGCTCGTGGGTCGCGGCCAGGACGACCGGTGCCGCGCAGCCATCCTGCTGTGCCCTAAGCCAATTGACGGCGGTCACACACCATCGGTCCCCCGGCATCAGTCCGGGGAACCGGTAGGCCGGCATCGGGGTGGACAGGTCGTTGCCGATGGAGCCCTGGTGTTCGAGGAACTCGACGGTCACCACCGCGCAGATGGTGTGCAGGCCGCGGTCCTCGATTCCGGTCGAACAGCACCCGTCGCGGTAGAAGCCGGTCATCGGGTCGGTGCCGCAGGGCTCAAGCGGGCCACCCAACACATTGCGATCGGTCACGGTGTCAGTATCGCGCGGAACCCTCGGCCGGCCCAACGGCACCCGCCCTACGGCCCAGAGCGTGGTACGTCCAACCAGCCGCCGTCCAGTGCTCGCCGTCGAGGCAGTTGCGGCCATCGACGACAACCCGGGAGCGCACGATCGCGGCCAGCGTGTCGGGGTCGAGGTCGACGAACTCGCGCCATTCGGTGAGCACCAGTACCGCGTCGGCCCGCTCGCAGGCCTCCAGCACCGACGCCGAGTAGTTCAGGGTGGGAAACAGTCGCTGCGAGTTCTCCATCGCCTTGGGGTCGTAGACGTTGACGGTCGCCCCGTTGAGTTGCAACATGCCGGCGACGTTGAGTGCCGGGGAGTCGCGCACGTCATCGGACTCGGGCTTGAATGCCGCACCGAGCACCGCGATGTTGGCACCCAGCAGGGATCCTCCGCAGGCGGTGGCGGTCAGTTCGACCATTCGGGTCCGGCGGCGCATGTTGATGCTGTCCACCTCGCGCAGGAACGTCAGCGCCTGATTGGCCCCGAGTTCCCCGGCTCGGGCCATGAATGCGCGAATGTCCTTGGGCAGGCAACCCCCGCCGAATCCCAGGCCGGCATTGAGGAACTGGCGACCGATCCGCGGGTCGTACCCGAGTGCATCGGCCAGGACCCGAACGTCGGCGTCGGCGGCCTCGCAGACCTCCGAGATGGCGTTGATGAATGAAATTTTCGTCGCCAGAAAAGCATTTGCCGATACCTTCACCAATTCGGCGGTCTGCAGATCGGTCCGGACAAACGGTGTCCCGTCATCGAGCAGGCGCGCATACATCTCGCGCAGCGCCGCCTCGGCACGGGTGGAGCCGTCTTCGACGCCGACGACGATGCGATCCGGGTGCAGCGTGTCGTGGATGGCGAAACCCTCCCGGAGGAACTCCGGGTTCCAGGCCACCTCGATCGGCACGGCGTCACCGGCCAGCGCCCGGGCGCGGGTGGCCAGTCCGGCCGCGGTGCCCACCGGGACGGTGGACTTGCCGACGATCACCGACGGACGCCGCAGCCGCGGGACGAGGTCGTCGATGACCGCGTGCACGTGACGAAGGTCAGCGCCGTACTCGCCCTTCTTCTGCGGTGTCCCCACACCGAGGAAGTGGATATCGGCGAAGTCCGCGGCCAGGTCGTAGTCGGTGGTGAAGCGCAACCGGCCGGCCGCGAGGTTGTCGCGCAGCACCTTCGCCAGTCCGGGCTCGTAGAACGGGATGTCGCCGCCGGAGAGTTTGGCGACCTTGCCGGGGTCGATGTCGACGCCGACGACCTCGTGGCCCAACTCGGCCATCCCGGCGGCATGGGTTGCGCCGAGGTAACCGGTACCGAACACGGTGCATCGCATGAAGCCAGTGTCACCAGCGCTGATGATCTCACCGGGTAATGACGCTGAGCGGCGGGCTAACAACCGGTGAACAGTGCCTCCGCGTGCGGGAGGTCGTATCGTCGAATCATGGGCACGTCAGCGACCACCGAACTCCCCCCGGGCCCGCGCCTTCCCGCGGTGGTGCAGGCCGGCCTCATGCTGCGCTACTGGCCACGGCTCGTCACCGCAGCCCACCGCCGCTACGGCCCGATTTTCACGCTGCGGGTCGCCTCGATGGGCACGGTGGTCTACCTTGCGGATCCGGCCGACATTAAAACGGTCTTCGCCGGCGATCCGGCGGTGTTTCGTGCCGGTGAGGCGAACTCGATGCTGGCCGGACTGCTTGGGGAGAGTTCGGTGCTCGTCGTCGACGGTGACGTCCACCGCGACCGGCGGCGGCTGATGATGGCCCCCTTCGCCCGCGAAGCCGTCGCCCGCCAGACGGCCGTGATGGCGCAGATCGCCGCCGCCAATATCGTCCGGTGGCCGGTCGGCGTCGAATTCCCGGTCGGGCCGAAGATGTCGGAGATCACCCTCGAGGTGATCCTGCGAACCGTCGTCGGTGCCACCGAACCGGCCCGACTCGCCGCGCTGCGGGCAGTCATGCCGCGGGTGTTGAACCTGGATCCGTGGTCGACGCTGGCCATCTACAACCCGAAGCTTCAGCAGCGCCGGCCATGGCGCAACGTTCGGCGGCGCCTCGAGGAGGCGGACGCACTGCTGTACGCCGAGATCGCCGATCGCCGTGCCGCACCGGATTTGGCCGCCCGCACCGACGTGCTGGCCATGCTGGTCCGGGCCGCCGACGACGACGGCCGGCAGATGAGCGACCGCGAGTTGCGTGATCAGCTGATGACCCTGCTGGCCGCCGGCCACGACACCACCGCCACCGCACTGTCGTGGACGCTGGAGCGGCTGATCCGCCATCCGGTGCTGCTGGCCGAGGCGGTGGCGGCCGCCGAGGCGAGCGCGGACGGTGATCCGGCCGGTGATGAGTACCTGGATGCGGTTTGCAAGGAAACCCTGCGGATCCGCCCCGTCGTGTTCGATGTGGGCCGAAAGCTCACCGCCCCGGTCGAACTCGGTGGCTACCGAATCCCGGCCGGCGTCATGGTCGCCCCGGGTATCGGGCTGGTCCATGCCAGCCCCACCCGGTACGAGGAACCGGATCGGTTCGACCCACATCGGATGCTGGGTTCCGATCCCCGATCCGCAACCCTGGGCCCCACCACCTGGCTGCCGTTCGGCGGGGGCAACCGCCGGTGTCTGGGTGCCAACTTCGCGCTGATCGAGATGCGGGTCATCCTGCGCGAGGTGTTGCGCCGGGTCGAGTTGAGCACCACCACAGCCCGCGACGAGGTCCAACGGGTGCGCGGCGTGATCCTTGAGCCGCACCGGGGTGCCCGGATTCGGCTGCGCTCGATGCGGGCGGCCGCGGCAACCCCTGCCGCACCGTCGACCGCCGGGTGCCCGGTGCGCTAACGCCACCCGAGCAGCATTGCCAGAACATCGGGGTGCAGCCAGGATTGCAACGTCGGTATATCGTTGCGGGCCAATGCTTCCCGGACACGCGTCGAGCTGAGGTGGCTGAGCGGATCGTCTGAGCCGGTCGGCACCGCGAAGATGTTGCGCGCCGCATCGGTCGTTTCCGAGCGGCCGGCCCGGGACACCACCGCCACACCGGCAAGCCCGGCCCGTGCCGCGTGGCGGAAATGGTCCTGGCCGCACAGATAGATGATGTCGATGCCCTCGCCGGGAAACCGTTCGTCCAGAACGCGTTCGAGCATGGCCGTCACCTCGGGGAAATCAGGCCAGTGACCCGGGGCCGAACTCTCCCAGGCCGCCACGCCCAGGATCGAATGCGCCTGGGTCGCGGCGGAGCACATCGCCAGTCGCTTCGCCGCGGAAAAGAACTTCCTCGGGTCGCCGTACTTGCCGGACAGGTAGGCGTCGTGCGACGGCGAGAGGAATCCGCCGACGACGGCGAAGCCGTACTCAGACTCCAGGGTGTCTCGCGCGCGGTCGAACATTGCGACATGACCGAGGTGCACCGGGTTCAAGGCGCCGGTGGTCAACAGCACGCAGCGTCGGCCCTGCGGCGCGCGCGCCAGGTTGCTCGCGATCTTGTCGACGGGCCAGTGCTCAGTCGAAGACATAGGCCTCGGTCTGTGCGATCCAGTCGCGGTACCGGGGCTCCAGTCGCATGAGCCAATGCTGCGGCCAGACATCACCGTAGGCGCCACCGAGGAAGAAGCCCGCAACCGCGGCGAGGGTGTCGCTGTCTCCGCCGGTGGTCGCTGCTCTGCGCAGGGCCTCCAGCGGGTCACCGGGCAGCATGTCGACACACAGCAGGGCGCACGCCAGCGCCTGCGGCGCACGCCATCCCTCTCCGCCGAAGTGCGCAAGCGACGGGTCGGCGCCCCAGGGATCGTCGAGGAACTTCGGCGTGGCGTCGCGGGCCTGCTGCAGTGCCTCCCGCACCGTTGACATTCCGGTTCGGATGAGATCACCTGCAAGGTCAAAGGTTCCGGTGCGGGGGTGATCGATCAGCCACGGCGCGGCGGCACTGCCCAAGGCGTCGTCGTGGCTGAGATCGATCGCATGATGCAGCAGACCGCCGGCCATGATCTGTTGCGGATCGTCGGCGGTGATGACCCGGCGCAGCAGCGCGGCGGCCAGCAACGCCGACGCGATCGCCGCGGAGCCGCCATGGGTGGTGGCGGCCTGCCACGCCGACACCGGCTGCCACAATCCCTCGGGCAGAAAGGCGCACGGCGAGACGCGCATCACCGCACCGCAGGCGTCGCTGTGCACCACGGTGGACCGGTACCAGGTGGCCCCGGAGTCCAGGGCGTTCAGCGCGGTTCTCGTCGTGCGGCCGATTCCCCGCAGGCCCGGGTCGTGCAGCCAGGCGAGCCAACCGGCGAGGATCGCCGACTGCAACTCACTCGCGGTCTTGCCGGCCGCGCCATCCAGTGCCTGGGCCAGGTGCAGCGTCATCTGGGTGTCATCGGAGACGATCAGCCGCTCCGGAAGTTCCGGGCCCCTGAGGTCCATCAGCGTCAACCGGCCGTAACTCTGCCTTTCGTTGGGATATCCCCACCCATCGCCGTAGGCGACGCCGAGCATGGCGGCACGAAAGTTCCCCACACCCGAAACGGTTGAACCCATGGCTAATCCCCCCATTATTGTCGTGTGCGTTCTGGTCTAGACGGTGAACGTCGGCTCGCTGACGCCATGCATCAGCGACAGCACGCCGACGTCCACCTAGGGGCTAGGCGCCGCGCCTGCGCTTCTTCTTCGGCGCCTCACCCATCGCCTCGGCTCGGGCCTCCGCGCTGAAGCCCTCGCTGGCGAGGATTCCACGCTTGAGATCGGTCATGACGCCGGACGCCCGTGCGTAGGTCGCCTTGACCGTGGCGTGCGACCGCTTGTCGTAGGTCATCGCGTAGCGGCGGTCCATGCCCATCCGCTCGCCCACCTCGACCGCGTCGATGTCCGCGCCCAGGAAGATGAACTCCCAGCCGTAGCTTTCACGCTGCTGGGTGATCAGCGTCTTGACCGCCTCCCAGTCCCACTGGTGACTGGAGTTCTCCATGCCGTCGGTCATGATCAGACAGATCACCTGGCCGGGCCGCTGATCCTCCGGCAGCGCTGCGAGCCGTTCGCCCACCTCGGTGATGAACTTGCCGGCCGAGTCGAGCAGTGCTGTCATTCCGCGGGGCACCACGGCGAACGCCGGAACCTCCGCAATGGCGGTCGGCGGGTAGAGCACCTCGTACTCGGTGTCGAACTGGGCCAGCATTACCTCGCAGTATTCGGGCTCCGCGCGTTGGGAGTTGATGAGCTCCCGCCAGCCGTCCTCAGTGAACTCCGTCGAGCCGGACATCGAGCCGGAGCGGTCGAGCAGTGCCGCGATCAGGGTCTTGTTGGAATCGGTCATGGTGGTACCTCCCTGTTGGGCAGACAAAAGGCCACGACGGAGTCCGGGGGCAGTGCCCCCGGTAGCCGATGTGAAGCCCCCGAACTGCAAAGAACGGCCCATCCGAAGCGGCCGCGGTTGATAGTTCTATTCTACCGACGGACTCTGACAAGCGCACTAAACGGCGGCACCGGATTCGGCTGTTACCAACGGAAATCGCCGATGCGCCGACGATTTGCGGAAGGTTCCGATCAGCCCAATCCGCCGCCGACGAGCAGTCCCAGCAGATAGGTGATGCCGGCCGCGCCGTAGCCGATCATCAACTGCCGCATGGCCCGCCGCATCGGCGGCCCACCGGAGAGCAGGCCGACGATCACGCCGGTGCCCAACAGGGTCACTCCGACCAGACCGGCGGCCACCAGCACCGCCACTGTCCCTTCGAGGCCAAAAAGGTAGGGCAGCACCGGAATCAAGGCACCGACGGCGAAGAACAGGAAGCTCGCGACGGCCGCCCTGAGTCCGGTCCCGATGGTCTCGTGGGCGTCGATGGCCGCAGCGCCTGACTCATCCGGGCCGCCCACCCCGGGGTCGCGCAGCACCTTGGCGGCGTGCACGCGGGCCTCCTCCGGGGTCATGCCGCGGGCGCGGTAGACCAGTTCGAGTTCGTTGGCGTCGACGTCGAGTTGGGCCAGGGCACCGCCGACGTGCGGGCTGGGGGTGGACGCCTCCAGCAGTTCGCGTTGCGAACTGACCGACACGTATTCACCGGCCCCCATCGACAGCGCGCCGGCGAGCAACCCGGCCAGGCCGGTCACCAGCACTGCGTGCCCCGTCACTCCGCTGGCACTGACGCCCAGGATCAGAGCAAGGTTGCTCACCAGTCCGTCATTGGCCCCGAACACTGCGGCCCGGAAACTGCCCGAGAGGCGATCACGACCGCGACCGGCCAGGGCGCGGATGACTTCCTCGTGGATCTGCTCGTCGGCGACCATCGTCGCGGTGGCGTCGGTGTCGTCGCCGTAATTGGCGCGAGCCTCGAACCGCTGGACCAGGGCCAGGATGAACACCGACCCGAAGTGACGTGCCAGAAACGCCAGGACGCGGGTGCCCAGGTCCGCGCGCCGGGGGGTACCGACCTGATCACCGAGCAGTGCCAGCCAGTGCTGTTCGTGGCGTTCCTCGGCAGCGGCGATCGAGGAGAGGATCTCGCGTTCCTCGCCGTCGTAGCGTTGCGCCAGATCGCGGTAGACGGCCGCCTCGGCGCGCTCATTGGCCAGATGTCGACGCCACCGGCGCAGATCAGCGGCGGTGGGTTCGCCGCCCGGCCGCACGGCCCCCTCGGTGTTCACCGGGTCATTATGGACCGTCCACCACCGCCGTGGGACCGTGCGGAGCGCTATCTCACCGCGATCATCGGCCAGGTGCCTGCGGGCGCACCGGAGGCCGGGCCGGCAAGAAGCGCCCCCGGGCTGGCACAAATTCCCGCCAAACACTAGACTTGTGTTTCAGGAAACGTTTTTCAAGCTTAGGAGAACATTGGACGTCCCACTCTGGCTCTGGTTTGCAGTTTTGGGTCTCATCCTGGTGATGCTGGCCATCGACTTGTTCGCCCATCGACACGCCAAGGTTATTGAGTTCAAAGAAGCGGCGGGTTGGTCGATTCTTTGGATCAGTCTCGGTCTCGCCTTCGGTGCCTACATCTGGTTTGAGTACGGATCAGAGTTTGGCCAGCAGTACTTCTCGGGCTTCGTCATCGAAAAGTCCCTCGCCGTCGACAATGTCTTTGTCTGGGCGCTGATCTTCGCAGCGTTCTCCGTGCCGCGGGAATTCCAGCACCGTGTGCTGTTCCTCGGGGTCCTGGGAGCCCTGGTGTTCCGTGGAATCTTCATTGCTCTGGGCTACGGCCTCATCAACAGCTTCAGCTGGATTCTTTACGTCTTTGCCGCTTTTCTGATCTGGACTGGAGTTCAGATGATGATCAAGCGCAACGAACACATGGACATCACCGGCTCTAAGTTCCTCAAATTCGTGAAGAACCACATCAAGAGCACGGACAAGTACTACGGACAGAAGTTCTTCGTTCGCATCAACGGGGTGTTGCTTGCAACACCGCTATTCATCGTTCTCGCGCTTGTTGAGTTCACAGACATCATCTTCGCGGTTGACTCCATCCCAGCCATCTTTGCTGTTACCGACGAGCCGTTCCTGGTCTTCACCGCCAACGCGTTCGCGATCCTTGGCCTTCGAGCCATGTACTTCCTACTGGGCGACCTGATTCACCGCTTCGTGTACCTCAAGATCGGACTGTCGTTCATTCTGGTCTGGGTGGGTATCAAGATGCTGCTGAATGTCGCCCTTGACTTCAAGATGCCGACGGTCATATCCCTCGCGGTGATCATCATTGTCATCGCCATTTCCATCGCGGCGTCGTTGATAAAGACCAAGGGAGAGGGTGCTCACGCTCTCGAGGTTCCCGACAAGCAGGTATTCGAGTTTGCCACCGAAGCCGAAATGCAAGCTCTTGAGAAGACCTACAGGAAGACCAAGAAATAGGTCATGCTGCCCGCCGGACGACCGCGGGGTGCAAGGATTCTCATCGACGGCAGCGCTGATGCCGGCGAACTAGGAGGACACATGGCGGACAGCCCGAAGAAGGCACCGGCGAAAAAGGCTCCGGTAAAGAAGGCTCCGGTAAAGAAGGCCCCCGCCAAGAAGGCACCCGCCAAGAAGGCACCCGCCAAGAAGGCCCCGACCAAGAAGAAGGCCCCGACCAAGAAACTTCGGGGCCAGGAGACGATCACCGGAGCCCGACGCCTCGGTGGCTGGGACTTCGCGACGTGGCGGATGGCCACCGACGATCCGGTCATGCGCTCCACCATCATCGGCCTGCTGGTGCTCGAGACCAACCCAGATTGGGACATGCTGTCTGATCGCTTCGAGCGTGCGAGTCGGCTTGCCCCGGTGTTGCGCTCCAAGGTCGTTGAAGGCCCACTGAATCTGCAGACCCCCCGCGTGGTCGTCGATCCGGACTTCGATCTGGGCTATCACATGCGCCGGTTCAGCATGCCCGGGGCGAGCTGGGATGACGTGCTCACCGAAGCCCGCCGGCAGTCCATGACCGACTTCGACAAGGAACGGCCACTGTGGCGGGTGACTGTGGTGGAGGGTCTCGCCGGTGGCAAGGCGGCACTCATTCTGAAGTTGCATCACGCCATCGCCGACGGACAGGGCACGGTGCAACTCGGTCTGGCACTGTTCGACTTCACACCGGAGGGCAGCGATCTCGGGCCCATGCCGGACGCTCCCGAGCCCGTCGAGCTCGACACCCGCGGTTTCATGCAGGCCGTGATCCGCAATAACGTCGGATGGGTCGCCAAGACCACCGAGGACGTCATCAAGGGAATCGGCCCGTTGGCCCTGGCGGCGGTCAAGAATCCGCTGGAGCTGATCGGCAAGGTGCGCGACACCGCGGAGTCGGTGGCGCGGTTCACCAAGATCCCGCTGCCGCTGGGTCCGCTGTCGCCGATCATGCAGTTGCGCAGTATCAACTACCACTTCAACACCATCGACATGGACTTCGCGGAGTTCCGCGCCGCGGCCAAAAAGCGTGAGCGCACCGTCAACGATCTGTTCCTAGCGGCGATCAGCGTCGGCATGTACCGCTATCACGAGAAGATGGGCCGACCGGTCGGGGAGTTGCGGATGAATATGCCGATCTCGCTGCGCACCTCGGACGACCAGAGCAATGCGGTGACGATCGCGCGCTTCGAGATCCCGATCTCCAACGTCATCGACGATGTGCTGGAGGCGGCGGCGAACACGGTGCGCAGCTGGCGTGCCGAACCGGCCTTGAAACTGGCCGATTATTTCGCCGAGCTGACCCGATTCCTGCCCCCGGAGCTGGTGTCGGCGGCGGCCCAGACCTCAGATCTGACCGCCTCCAACGTGCCCGGGGTGCCGGTGCCGGTGTGGCTGGCCGGTGCCAAGATCGAGCGGATGTACCCCTTGGTCGGCACCATCGGAGCGGCGATCAACGTCACGATGCTGACCTACGAGGGCACCGCGAGTGTCGGGGTCAGCACCGACGACGCGGCGGTCGAGGACCGCGATGCCCTCGTCGAGAGTCTGCGATCAGGATTCCGTGAGGTCATCGGAACCGCGGCGCTGGCCGGGGATCCCTTGACGCGCTGATGGTCGGTATTCATGTCGAACGCACCATCGCGGCGGCACCGGTGTCGACTGGACCATTTCCTACACCCATCCGATTCGCGGAGGCGGCACGGCCATGGGGGCGGTGAGTGCGCGGCTGCTGCTGTGGAACTTCACCGCGATCCTCGCCGGGTGCGCCAAGGCTTTGGAGCGCTGAGGTTCCGGAGACGCCATGTCCCTCCAGAATCCGATATCACCGGTGATATCAAGTTTTAATCAATGTGTCCGTCTCCAGACCGGCGTAATCTGACGCTCATGGCTGACACCAGAGTTGAGCAGGCGCAGAAGATGGCGGGCGGCAACATTGCGGCGCTGCTGCCCCAAGACCGCGATACCGCCGAGGAACGACTGCACCGCAAACAGAACCTCGCAGCGGCGTTCCGGTTGTTCAGCAAGTTCGGCTTTGACGAGGGCGTCGCGGGTCACATCACCGCCCGCGACCCGGAGTTCACCGACCACTTCTGGGTGAACCCGTTCGGCATGGACTTCGGCCACATCCGGGTCAGCGATCTACTGCTGGTGCGCCACGACGGCACCATCGTGGAGGGTGACCGGCCGGTGAACCAGGCCGCCTTCGCTATCCACTCCCAGGTTCACGCCGCACGCCCGGACGTCATCGGCGCGGCCCACGCACACTCGGTGTACGGCAAGACCTGGTCGACCCTGGGCCGCACGCTCGATCCGATCACCCAGGACGCGTGCGCCTTCTACGGCGACCACGCGCTGTTCGACAACTATTCCGGTGTGGTGCTCGACATCGAGGAGGGCAAGCGCATCGCCCACGATCTGGCCGGCAACAAGGCCGTGATCCTGCGCAACCACGGCCTGCTCACCGTCGGACAGTCAGTCGAGGAGGCCGCGTGGTGGTTCATCACCATGGAGCGGACGTGTCACGCGCAGTTGATGGCCGAGGCCGTCGGAACCCCGATCCTCATCGATCCGGAGATGGCCACCCTCACCGGCACCCAGGTCGGCAGTCACTTCGCCGGCTGGTTCAGCTTCCAGCCGTTGTTCGCCCGCATCACCCGCGAGCAACCCGACCTGTTCGACTAGGGACCGCGCCGGGACTGGATATCGACGATCCGCTGCATGGGTTGGGACGGTGGCCGGCAACCGGGAATTGCGGCAGAACGCGCCAATCAAACGGGTCGATCGCGGCGAGCTACGCCTGGCTGTCCGCGTAGACCCGGACCGCGCCCGCGCCGGACCTGCGGCGCTGTGCCAGCCAGGCCCTGGTGTTGTGCCGGATGGTGCGAGCCAATATGTGTGGCGGAGGTATGACGTAGAGGCTGTCGAGCATGCTGGTCCGGCGCAGGAACCACTCGGCCAGCACCGCGTCGGACTCGGCCGCACCGAGGAACTGTTCGATCAGGCTGTAGGCCGGTCGGTACCACCAGTGCCGTGGGCCCGACGCCAGGTCGGCGCTCATATCGGCGATGGCGTTGCCCGTCCACACCGGAAAGACGGTCCGCGAGGTGCTGCGGGCCAACCGCGCGGTGAGGTCGTGGGTGCCGCGGGCCAGCACGTCGCGCATGACGGCGGCCTGCAGTGCCGACATCGTGACGCCCTGCCCGAAGGTGGGATTGACGCTTACGACGGCATCGCCGAAGGGCAGGATGCCGTCCGGCAGCGAAGCGAGCTTGTCGTAGCGGCGCCACTTGCTGGTCGGATAGCTGTGGAGTTTCATCGTGCCGAGCGTTTCGCCGGCCCGCAATGCCGCGGCGATGTGTGGCGGAACCAGGCCGTCGGCCAGCGCACAGACACCGGCGAAGTCCTGCGGCGGTTTGGCGCCGCCCACTCCGAAGGCCGTCACCGTCCAGGCGCCGTCCTCGTGGAACAGCATCCCGATGCCCCGGGGCCGTTCGTCCGAGGCGCCGACCACAACCATCTTCTCCGGCATCATTCCCACCGGGATACGCACCCGCAGCGACGCGTAGGTGACGCCGACCTTCACCTCGTCCACCCGAGGCGAGTCGAAGCCCCATTTCTGCAGCCAGGCCGGGAGTCGACTGCCCCGGCCCGACGCGTCGACGACGAGGTCGGCCGGAATCGACAGCCCACCGTCGAGAACAACGCCGATCACCCGTCCGGCGACCGGATCGAACACCGGCTCGTCGACATCACCGGAAACGATCTCGACGCCGGGCAGAGCCTTGACGCGCTCCCTGACATGCCATTCGAGCAGAGCCCGGCTCGGTAGGTACCCGGTGAAACCGTCCTGTCCGCTGTGTCCGGTGCCGAGCACGTGACCGGATGCCGCGAAGTGAATCTCGCCGGGCGCGTTGAGCACCACCGGCATGCCGTCGGCGGCCATGTCGTCGAGCAAACCCGGAAACAGCCCCTCGAGCTCGTGCGCACCGCGGGCCATCAGTAGGTGAACGTGCTGGCCCTGCGGAATGGCCGAACGGTCGACCGGAAGGTCGGGAAGGGCATCGCGGTCGTAGACCGAGACCCGGGTGAAGTGGTCGCTCAGCACCCGTGCGGCGCACAGTCCGGCCATACTCGCGCCGATGATGACGGCGTGTCCGGTGGGCGGAAGCTCAGCGGCGATGCGCACAGGGCTACGACTCCTCTACCGGCAGATCACGTCGTGAGCGTGAACTGGTGGGACTCAGGCCTGCCGTTCACGAAAGGTTAATACACATGTTGAGGTTTTTGGCGTAGCCGCCGCTACTTGATGCCTAATTCCTCACATCAGCCTGCCGGGGATCGCATCTCTGGATTACGCGCACCGGCGCCTCCGCACCCCGCGTGGGGTGACCGTCACCACCGGACACCTCACCACCCCATCCGCTCGCAGAACAGCACCGCGATCAGGCTCAGATACTCGTCCTCGCTCACCAGGCCCTGCCGATAGCAGGACCGGAGCATCTCGTCGAGGTCGGTGTGGCTGAACCGGCGAACCCGCCCCTTGCCGATCCTGATCGGTTCGATGACCGAGCCGTCCTCGCGGACGAAGGAGTTGTTGCGCAGCGCCGCGTTGACCCACTGCACCGGCCTGCCAAAGAGTCGCGCGACCGCGCCGATGCCGTAGAGCTTCTCGCCGCTGCCGGGAGTTTTCACGCAGCGAGCACGCGCGGGCCGGGCGGGCGCACACGTCGTGGGCTCGTCGGCGTCATCGCCGCCGGGCTCCTCGGCGTGGTTCCCCGCGTCGCCGCCCGGGTGGTCGGCGACGCCAATGTCGGCCTCGGCGAAGGCACGCTCGATCTCCGCCCCAAGGGTCCGCGCGCCGGCCGCGGCGATCGCCGCACGGTCGAGTTCGTCGACCGCACGCACCTCGGTGCGCAGCGCGAAGTCGATCGGGTTGTACCCGCCGTCCCGGGAGCACGGCTCCAGCGCCTGGCCCATCACCATGTTCAGGCCGTGGCGCTGCAGAACCAGGCTGACCCGGCGGACATGCTCCTCGCGGCCCAGATCCGGCAGCGGAAACGGCACCCAGACATCCGCCCTGATCGCCACGGCCCGGCTCAGCGCCGCGACCACCGCCTCCACGTCGGTGAGGTCGTCCTGAGAGCCCGGATCACCCGGTTCGAAGCTGTACGTCTCGGCGATCACCGCACCCTGCTCGGCCGCCTTCTCCGCAAGATCACTGATCTCAAGGGTCCCGTGGTCCCCGAGAACGATAACTGCGTAACTGGTGTTGATGGATTGAGCCAACACACCCCCCCTCTCGTCGCCTGAACGTCCTGACACCCGAAGATTAGTGAGGGGGTACGACAAGATCGCAGGGACGACGAGGAGGGTGGACCGATGCGCGTCATGACGTGGAACACCCAGGGCCGGGTGGGCGACTGGGTCCCCCGGCACGCCGCGCTGCGGTCAGGCATCGCACAGATCGCCCCTGACGTGCTCACCCTGCAGGAGTCCTGGGTCGAACGCGACGGCAGCACCCAGGCCGCCCGCCTCAGCGAAGAACTGGGCCTCTACACGGTCACGGCGGCAGAACTGGCGGGCTTCGATCGCTACCCCGACGCCTCGTACTGGGTCGTCAACGCCGTCCTGGCCCGCTGGCCGTTGACCATCGAACGGCTGCGTTCCCTGCCCGATGAGCACGGCGAGCCGACCTGGCGCCATGTACTGGTGACCCGGGTGCACCGACCCGCCGAGGAGGGCGGTCCGTTCATCGCGGCCGGTACCCATTTGGAGCACGGCCTTGAGCAGTCGGCCCGCCGCAGCGTCCAGATGGCAGCCCTGGTGGATCATCTCGCTGAGGTCCTCGGTGATGAAACGCAGCGCCGCGAGGCGCTGCCCGCCATCCTCGCCGGTGACCTCAACTGCACACCGGAGTCCGACGAGTACCGGCGCGCGACCGGCCTGGCCCCCGGAACGACGCCGGGCTTCACCCTGGTCGACGCCTGGACCGCCGCGGGCAACACCGACCCGGGACACACCTGGTCCGCCGCAAACCCCCTGGTTCCACGCCGCGCCATCCATCCTCACCGCCGCCTCGACTACGTGATGGTGTCCACACCGCGCCGACGCGGAGCGGGCCATGTGCGCCGGTGTTCGCTAGCCGGCACCGCGGCGGTCGACGGGGTGTGGGCCAGTGACCATTACGCGGTGGTGGCCGAGGTCGAGTTGTGAACCCGCGGACGGCCGAGATCGTCGCCGTCGCCCAGGTCGTCGCCTCGGTGGGGATGTTCGGCGTGATCTGGCTCGTCCAGGTTGTGCACTACCCGCTCATGCGTTTCGTTTCGGAACCTCACTTCACCCGCTTTGAAAGCGCCCACCGCACGCGCATCTCGCTGGTGGTCGGGCCACTGATGGCCGTTGAGGCAGCGTGTGTGCTTGCCTTCCTCTTCGCCGCGCCCCCCGGGCTCAGCTCGTGGTTGCCGTGGGCCGGCGCCGGGGCCGAGGCGGTCGCGATCGGCACCACGGCGCTCGTCTCGGCTCCACTGCACGACCGGCTCAACGCGCGCTTTGAGTCCGCGACTCTTAACCAGCTGATCGCAACGAATTGGATCCGCACCGCCGCCTGGACTGTCCGGGCCGCATTGGCGATCGCCATCTTGGTGGCCGTTTTCCGTTGACTCAGATCTCCGCAACGACGGGCTACCGTCGACTGACGTCGGATTACGCCGAGGTGTCGCGGGCGCGCACGGTCCGGGCGATCATCAATGCGTAGGGCACGGCGTTGAAAACCAGGAGCGCACCGGCCAGCATCCACTGCGCCTGTTGGGTCAGTCCCGCGGGATAGATCGCCCCGCCGAAGTAGTGCTCGATGAAGCCACCGCTGTAGCCGGTCTCACCGGCTGCCCGGCGCAACGAATTCTCCAACGGCGTGAGCGGACAGATCCCGCCGGAAACCTCGATCCACAGTCCCCACGCCAGCGCCGGCAGGTGCAGCACCGCCAGCCACGGCCGACGCCACACCGCTATCGCACCGAGGGCGACCCAGGCGATGAACAGTCCGTGCAGCACCAGCACCGCGTCGGCGAGCATTCCGCTTACCATGACCTGATCGTCCCATCCAGCCCGCCAACAGCCAGGAGCCAACCCAGATGACCTCACCGACGGTCGCCGAGTACACCCTGCAACGGCTCGCAGCACTGGGCATCGACACGATCTTCGGCGTTCCCGGCGACTACGCATTCTCGGTGGACGACGCCGTCGAAAAGATCAGCGGCCTGGCCTGGGTGGGTTGCGCCAACGAACTCAACGCCGCCTACGCCGCCGACGGGTACGCCCGCATCCGGGGCGCGGCGATTTTGACCACCACCTACGGCGTCGGGGAACTCTCCGCGCTCAACGGGGTCATGGGTTCCAAGGCCCACCGCCTACCGGTGTTCCACATCGTCGGCAAGCCCAGTGAGCGCATCCAGCACCTGGGCCTGATCACCCACCACAATCTCGGCGACACCAGATATGACCGCTTCCAAGCGATCTCAGAGACCGCCTGCTGCGTGGCAGCGGTGCTCACCCCCGACAACTGCATCGACGAACTCGAACGGGTCATCCGCGAGGCGCTGCGCCAGTCGATGCCGGCCTACCTGGTGATCTCCGAGGTCAACGGTCTGATGCCGGTGATCGGCACACCTGTCGCCGGGGTGCCGCTGAACCAGATCAAGCGCCAGCGCAGCAACCCAACCGAACTGGCCGCAGCCGTCGCCGCCATCACCGCCAAAGTCACTGCCGCACAACACCCGGTCGCCACCATCACCACCCTGACCGCCCGCTATGGCGTCGCCGACAAAGCCGCCGCACTGGTGAGCAAAGCCAACCTGCCGGTGGCCATCACCTCCTATGACAAGGGCGTGCTCGATGAGTCCCTGCCGCAGTACATCGGTCTCTACGCGGCACAGGCCTCGAGTCCCCCGGAGGTGCGCGACATCGTCGAGCACGCCGATGTGATCCTTGACATCGGCGGGATCATGCTGACCGAGCTCAACACCGGCCTGTGGGGTGCGGTCCTGGACACCAGCGGCGCAATCTGTGTCCACGACAACTGGATTCGCAGCGGCACCGACGTGTACCTCAACGTCGCCATCGAGGACGTCCTGGACGCACTCCTGGAGACGCTGACGCCGCGCAACCGGGAGCCGGCGCCGACCGCCGCCATGCTCGAGCTCGCCGGCTCCGGGGCCGACCCGACCTCCTCGGCCAGTTTCTACCCGCGGCTGCAGCAGCGACTACGCGCCGGAGACACCCTGGTGATCGAAACCGGCACCTGCATGCTGCATCTCAACGGGATGCGCCTGCCGGCCGGCGTCGGCGCCGAGGAGCAGGGGCTGTGGGGCTCAATCGGCTGGGCCACCCCGGCCACCCTGGGCATCGCGATGGCCAAGACAGCCGGGCGCACCTGGTTGGTCACCGGCGACGGCTCCCACCAACTGACCCTCAACGAGCTCGCCGTGATGGGCCGTTACGGCATCAAACCGGTGATCTTCGTGCTCAACAATGGGCTCTACGGCATTGAGGACGTCATCAGCGAGCGCGGCCACCCCTACGACGACCTCGCCCCGGTGGAATACCACCGGCTGCCCGCCGCGTTCGGCTGCAAGGACTGGCTGTCGGTGAAGGTGACCACGGTGGCCGAACTCGACGATGCCCTCGACGCCATTGCGGCCCACGACGGGGCCGCCTACATCGAGGTGATGATTCCCAACGAGGAGAGCCAGCCGCTGCCCGAAGAGGTGATCGACCGCGGCTATAAGCTGCGCACTCCGGGCTCTTAGGCGCGACAGGAGCGACCAGACTGTCAGTGGGTGGGTGCAAGCTCATTTGCAACCACGACAGATAAGGACCTGCCCATGTGCTGGCAGTGCGACAACCCCGATCGCACCACCGATGATTACCTCGACCTCTTGCGGGAGATCATCAACGGCCACGGATGGGCCGTTCAATTCGTTGAGGGCGAGGACTGGCCGTTCGCCTACACGGTTGGTCTGACCGACCTGGGCCTGCCCGAGTTGTTGATCACCGGGCTGCCACCGCGGACAGCGAAGCGGCTGCTCAACTCGATCGCTCATGACATGGTCGACGACGGCACGATCCTCCAGTCGGCCATGCATATCGACTATCAGAGCGAGTTTCTTCTCGAAGTCGTTGAGGTCGACCACCCGGACGTCCACCTCGTATTCGCCGTCGGCATCTGCGGTCCCGACATCCGCGCCGTGCAACTGGTGTGGACCGACGACTTTGTGCACTGGCCGTGGGACCGCGGGTGGAATCACGGCCGACGTCGCCAACCGGTGTTCGGTATCCGCAGTCCGATTCCAGAGGTGGACTGAAGATCAGGTAGTCGACGGCGCACGGCCGAGAACACCGGTCAGGCGCGAGCCCAGGGTTTCATACACCGCGCCAATTGAGTCGCGCGCGAACGTCGATCCGGCCGGCCAGAACAGCTGGTACCAGTCGGCGGTGACGAGGTTCACGGTGTTCTTGAAGTCGACGCGCATCCATTGCTGCACGGGGGCGTGAACGTTGAACATGAACTGCTCGATGTTCTGCGGCCCGATGGTCAGCAGGCCGGTGGCGTAGTTGGTGAGGCTCGGTGTCGGCTCGCCGAACAGGCCCCAGATCGATGCCGGCGGACGGTTGATGAGGTTGGTCTCGTTGCCGGCCAGCAGTGCCGGCACCGACGGGACGTTGGGCCACGGCCGATACAGCGTGTCGTCGGGCCACAGATTCTCATCGGCGGCCACCACGGCGGCGTTGTTGTAGACGACGATGACGTTCTTGTCGATCGCCCACAGGTCCCCCAGCGTCGCCGAGGTGCCCAGCGCGCGCGGCACCATCCGCGACCCGAACGCCGCATCCATCTGCGCGACGACTTCGGCATGGGTGATCGGGGTGAAGTTCTTGATGCCCTGGATGTAGACGACGAGTGCTTCCTTGGGATGTTCGGTGGCGAAGGCAGCGATGTCGGTGACGGCCTCGTCGAAGAGCACCGAGCGCAGGCCGTGCTCGAGGTAGATCTGGCCGTCGGGTTCGTTGGTGAGCCGCAGATCGACGTAGCGGATGCCGTCGGTGAACTGCTCGTAGAGATCCTTGGACTGGGTCTTGCCCCAGCCGGCGGCGACCGGTTTGACGATGAGGTCCTGCAGGAGGCCGGGAAGCTCGGTGAGAGCACCGAATTGGTCCTTACCGGTCAGCGCCCACGGTGATCTCGGGGTGATCCCGTAGCTGCCCGAGTCATGGGTGCCGGGGATCGGAAGCAGCGTCAGCGGCAACGTCGAGAGCATCGGCAACTCGGCCATCCAGTTGGCCAGGTCGACGTTCATCGGCCCAATCGAGTCGACGCTGTAGCCAAACGTCACCGATTGCGGCCGGTACGCGGAGAGGTCCACGCCGGCGTCGTTGCGAAAGTTCAATCCCTCGTTGGTGTAGGACATCGCCTGCAGGCGCACCGGGCTCGTCGCCGGGTCGCCCGGGTTCAGCGGTGCGGCGTCGCGGTAGAAGATCTTGTCGCGCTGTTCGCAGCCGTCGTCGTAGGCACAGGTGGGAGCGTCAGTGGGCGCGACGCCGCCGTACTCGACCTGCACCCAGGCGTCGGTGAGTCCGTTGGCCGCGGTGAACCCGGCAAGTACCTGTCCGGGGTCGGAGTACAACTGGCCGAAGTCACCGGTGACGATCACCGCCCGGCCGATCGAGGCCGCGCCGATGAACGTCGACAGCTGGTCGATCTCGGCGGCGGTCAGCGAACCACCGCTGGTGTCGACGTTGTAGACATCGACCGAGGATCCACCCGGGATGTGCTGGCGGGTGTAGGTGAACCCGCCCGGGTTGAGCAGATTCGGCCGGTCAGTCCACGACTGCCGGTGCAGGCTCTCGATGTTGTAGGCGGACAACGAGTTCAGGCCGTCGGAGAACGGCACCCCGATCGGCCACGCCCAGGCGGGCACCTCGGGTGCGGTTCGGTCCGGGAAGAGCGCATCGGCGATCAGGAACGGGTGGTAGGCGATGTCTTCCTGGACGTTGACGATGTCGAAATCGGCGATCCGCGAACCGATCTGGAGGGTGTTGGTGATCCGGGGCCACGGCCCACCCGAGAGCGGGAACGGCATTCCGGAGATGTTGTAGGTCAGCACCGTGAATTCCCCGACGATGTCGGTGGTCACGTCGACGTTGTTGAACACCGTCACCGTTGCGGTGTCACGGTGTCCACCGGCCAGGCCGAGGCCCAGGATCCCGAACGCGGCGTTGAGCAGTCCCTCCCAGGCGTGGACGTGCGGGGTGGTGTCGTCGCTGACGACGAAGGAGAAGGTATCGGTGCCCACGTAGTCGACGTCGGGGGTGTAGGTGAAAGTGCCGGCGGCGTTGTCGACGGTGACCGTGCCGCGCTCCGGAGCACCGGGCAGACCCTTGGTCGGCACCGTGTAGCGCAGTCGGTTGCCGTCGGCGTCGGAGGCGGTGAAGGCGATGGCGGCGCTGGTCACTCCGCCGGCGACGTCGAGTTCGATCTGCATCGGGGCGGCGACCGGGGCGGCGTTGAAGAAGATCCGCCGCACCTCCGGGGGCAGCAGGCTGCCACTCCACCACGGATAGCCGTTGGCGAAGGTGTCCACCCACACCTTGGCTCCGGCGACGAATTCCTCGACCGGGTTGGCCACGCTCACCGCGCGCCGGGTGATCGCCGGCACCGCGAGAACCGACTCCTGCTCGCGGAGCACCGTCGGGGCGGGCCCTGTCGGGGTGGGACGTGTCGGGGTGAGCGCACCCCGGACCGCGGCGGATCGAGTTGCCCGGTTCGGCTGCCGCGGGACCTCGGCGTCACTCGAGCGCGCGTTCGCGACGACGGCGGCCCGCGGCGTCGCGGCGGGCTGCTTCGCCCGGTTCACTCGGGCCGCCGAGCGGTCATTCGGCTGCACCGAGTCCGCGGTGGGGGCCGCGGCGTCACGGCCGGGCGCCCCCGCAGTGTCGGTCGTCTCGGCCGACGCAGAGCCCAGTGCCTGCGGCCCGGCCAACGCAAACCCCAGCGCGGCGGCCGCGGCCCAGGCCCGCGGATTCTTGATGGACATCGGCGCAAGCATAGCGAGATCACGGCGCCGGGGTGGGAGTTCGCGGTACGGGTCGGCAGATGAATAGTGCCCTGTAATGTCTGTGACGTCCGCCACATCTACCGTGGCCGCTTCCGAGAACGCCAGGAGCCCTGATGCGACCCTCGACCCGCACCGGTCAATCCCCGTCCGCCGCCGGCTACGGCAGATTCGTCGGCCGGGTCGGCGCACTGGCGTTGTTCCTCGGCGTCGGGACCGCGCTGGGCATGCCGGCCGCATCCGCCGAGGGCGACG